>ENA-OROR01000307-OROR01000307.1-human-gut-metagenome-genome-assembly--contig:-NODE-307-length-46875-cov-12.723131_pt1 | contig 46875 bp, 60 predicted proteins | sample MGYA00242135_ERZ509060 | MGnify/ENA primary metagenome ERZ509060 (study PRJEB26280, sample SAMEA2338742) | human gut metagenome | biome: human gut; feature: human-associated habitat; material: faeces... | reverse complement strand
TTTTAACAATTGAACCACCAACACTAGGGTCATTTAACTTTTCGTTATATTCTTCTTTTAGTTTGTTAATTTCATCATCATACCTTTTCCATTCAGCTAAATGCCAGTAATAATTCATTAGTTCACTTTCTATGTAATTAAGCTGCATTTGTTTAGTTAATGATTTTTTTTGTTGATCTTTCCATTTCACTACCGATACCCTCTATCTAACTTAGTCCTTTTTACACTTTTTGCTTTTCTTTCTTTCAGATAATCTTCTACTTCTGACATATACTTGCATATTTTCACTTCCACTCCATCAAACTCTATATGATAACCTCTGCCATCTTGCCAAATCTTGCAGTGATAATTTGCTTCAAGATACTTTCTCATTTAGCATCTTCCTTTCCTTGATACTCTAACGCTTTTGTGATTGGATAAAAACGCCCTTCTTCAAATTCAACATCATAAGTTACTAAACAATCATTTTTATCTAACCAATAGGCACTAATTATTCTTTTACTTTCATAATCAATATCGATGATAATTGCTTGCACTTCCAATATATCATCAAAAAATGCTCTTCCTTTTCCCAATTCTTCAAATTTGTAAGGTTGTGGGTTTTTTAAATCTTTTAATTCCATTAACCATTCTTTTAGTTGTTCATGTTGATTTGCACATTCAATACAGTTATCCAAGTGTTTATCATTAGGGTTTGCATGGCATAACATACCTTGAATATACTTTTCATTTGCTACTTCATCACAACGTTTAATTGCTTCATCTAATGTCATTCTTCTTCCTCCTATAAACTTCCCTACTCAATTTATCTTCTTTCTGATATTCTCTTCTTCGTTGAATGACCGTGACTATCAACATAATTACCATAATCACGAATATCATTAATAACACTAGTACGTCTATTTGATGCTTTGTCATTACTTTTCACTTCCTCTTTCTTTTCTAACGTAATATCTGTGATACCACTTCTCACATTCTTTGCAATAAGCATTAAAACGTCTTTGCTTATTCATATATCTGAATTCGCTTTCTTCTTTGTGCTCTCCACAAAGGCTACATTTACGTTTCATTTCTAAAATCCTTCCAACCTAAATTTCTGTTCCCATTTATGCACAAAATCTATTACCGATTGATCAAGAGGACTTGATATATTGTTTCTATATCCTCGCACTTGAATAACTTTTTTACCTTTTAATTCTAACGTTACGAATGGTTTTTTAGGTTCTGCTTCTTTCCTGATGAACATAATGCCTGTCTCCCCTTTTGAAACTCTACTTGCATATGTTCGAACACAATGGTCTAATACCCTGCTTTCATCAATTAGTTCTTTGTTATTCATCGCCGGCACTATAAACAAACCATCTAAATTGAATTTATATTTCATCAAATTTTTGGCTGTTTTTTCTATTCCTTCATTTACTTCCTTGTCTTTAAATTCTCGATATTTGCAATGAATATCATCATGTGCTTCATGTAAATCTTTTGGAAATAACACAATGTTCCTTTCCATTTGACATCCTGTTTCTTCTGCCATTCGCAAGTAATCGTTATATTCATTGAATGGAAAATCAGATATCGATACCGAATGATCAAGCAAATATTTATCTACATATTTTAGTGTTTTATTATTAAAGTATTTTTTTATGTATTTTAAATTGCTCATAGATGCTTTTTTTAAATAAATTAATTCATTCATAGTATGAATATCGTTTTTTCTAATGATTAAGATATCGCTTATTTCCAGCTCTTTGATATGTTTTTTCCAGTATGCAGGAATTTTAAAAATCTGTTCAAATGACTTACCTTTTAAGTTCAAATATCTTGCTCCAGTAATTAACTTCCACATGCCACCTTTTGCCAATAACTCAATTTTTGGATATTTTTTATACAGTTCTACATACTGAAAAAAAGGTATTTTATATTTATAATTTGGTGAATCATATCCGCAATATGGTATTTCTAACTTATTCATCCATTCTTTGTAGTCAAACATATCATAATCAAAGAACCACCAATTACTTTTACCACCTTTATACCAGGCATAGTAGCTTGAATTTTCTTTTCTAGTTATCCAATTGCCTTTTTCTGTAAAATATACAGACCTTCCTCCCATATAACTATTTTCTATTTGACAAAGCAATACTTCTTTTTCTCCCTCTAATCTTCTGCATACTTCCTGTATTTCCATATTAAATGGACGAATTAACCCTTTAGGAACCTTAAATGCAAAAGTTCTCATCAATAAACGTTTTTTCCAAACTTCTAAAGTATTAACATAATATGTAGTACATCTATTTGTTGTTTTATACAGCGTTTCATCATATATATATTTTCTAAGTCCTTTTGGCCATCTTAGTTTTGTTTCTCCTAATTTTTCCAATAATTCAGAATCTTTCATATACATATACCTCAAAACAAACTAATTTGCCCATCTACAGGATCTTTCTTGCTTTTTGAAATCCTTTTAACCTTTTCTTTTTTAGGCTCTTCTTTGGGTTTTGGTTCCGCTGATTTTTCTTCTTTCTTATCTTTATCCATCTTTGTTTCTACTTTCATATTCGAAGGAAGTGGTGCAATTTTAATATCGTCTTCATCATAGTAATGGATGGCTAAAGCATATAAATCTTCATCATCGCCTGCAGCACAGCCAAACTTACCATTACGATACATCGTTTTAGCAACTTCCCCCAAAACATAATCCCAGCACTCTTTTAGCGATTTCTTTTCCTTTTGCAAATTATTTTTAACTGATGGATCTGTTTCTGCTCTTTTTTTTAAATAATTTCCAATTCTAATAACAGCAGGATTCTTTTCCTGTTTCAGTTCTTCTTCAAATGTCATATTTACCCTTTCCGTGGTGCCTCACCTTCATAGCACAACCTTTTAAGAAAAAATAGAAATAAGGGAATTCACATCCTTTCTTGTTTTTTTGAAATTATAAACTGCTATGAAGTCATGACGCGTTATGAGGTGTTATTTTCACTTCCTTCCCTTTACTTTTCCACAATTTCATTTTTATGCCATGAAGGTGAGACATCACTAATATTTTTTAATCATTTAACATATTTTGTAGCTTTTTTAACTCTTCATCATCAACCTGTACATTATTAGGCTGTACCAAGTCTTGATTAAAGTACCAATCAGGAAGTTGTTTGTTAGTGTTCCTATTGATGTAATTTCCTTCCAGTATCTTGGCCAAGTTCGTATCTTTCATCATCCAGTCAAATGTAGCTGCCCAATTTCTGCTGTTTTTTCCTTTTAAAAAATCACTTTGTTCTGCCATCATAAAAGCCTTTTTAATATCTTCTTCAGAATAAGTGTTAAGTCTTGCTTTTATCGCTTTTTTTCTGTCTTCAGAAAGCTTTTGAACTTTTGAAAACGACACACAGATTTCATTAAACATATCAACAATATGCTGATAATTAATTTTTGCAGTTTTTTCCTCATCTTTTCTATGTTCTCCTTTAGGTTGTTGCGTTTCGATTGCTGGATGCGTGTTGACCATCGTGTTATCTCCCTGATACAAATCGTAATTTAACACGATGAATAAAGTGTTTTTTGACCTGGATACACTTGCTATTTCTTTTGTTGCGGTTAAATGGCGAATTGCCGTTCTTAGTTGTTGGATTGATAATCCTGTTTCAGATGATAGACTTGCTAATGAAGTAACTCTGCTTCCACGTTCAATTCGTTCCCCATGCCAGTAACTATCCGTATGATTTACGGTTAGTAACAGATGCATGAATAACTTAAATTCTGGATAACTGTCGTACCACTCCCAATCAACAAGTTTTCTATGTACTTTTATATATCCATTTATAGCAGACATATCACTTCATCTCCTATTATTAAAAAGGTAAATCATCACTTGCTATATCAAGCGTATTTCCATAATCATGATCAACATATCCATTTTGTTGTTGTACTGAATTATCTATTTGATTATCATTTCTCTTTGTTTCTAGGAACTGAATACTTTCACACACTAATTCAAGAACAAATACTTTTTGGCCCTGGGAATTGTCATACGATCTGCTTTGCAGTCTTCCTGTAACTCCAACAAGTGAACCTTTCGAACAATATTTATCAACATTTACTGCTTTTGTTCCCCAAATAACGCATGGAATGAAATCAGCATTCTGTTGTCCTTCGTTTGTTTTAAATGGTTTGTTAGCTGCCAATGTAAATGATGCAACCGGCTGATTATTGGCTGTATATCTCAATTCAGGATTTTTTGTCATACGACCGATTAAATTAGTGCAATTCATTATCTAGATTCCTCTTCCAGTGAAGATACATTCCACCAATTTTTTATCAGCTCTTTATAATTAGATGTAATCATTTTGCATACTGTTACTTCTTTTTTTAAATTCATAATTATTACAGCTTCAAAAATAACAATACCTAGTAAAATATAAACCATAGAATCATTCCCTTCTGCTTTGTTTTGCTCTATATAAATTTGTTTTTACTTCATCATCAAATCCATGCTTAGCAATATCAATTCCCATTTCTGTTGAGATTTCAATAATCAAATCCACTTTATCCATGATTTCTTTTGTAAACGAAGAACTATGACTAACATTCAATCTTTGTTCAATTGAATTTCTGATTCCATGCAGCATATCATGTTCTTCACGTATCCTAGAAATTTTAATTAACTTCTTTTTCATAACCTTGTCCTTCCAAATATAAATCATGGAATGTAACGCCTACCGCAATAGCTGCCCAGACATCTTTAGATACACCATAGAACCATCCTGGGTTTTTCTTTGTTCCAACCGGTCCAAAGCGATCAATAAGTGCTTGCCTTATATTTGAATCCTTTGCTTTCATATTCCCACAAAGATTGATTTTTTCATCTTTACGCATAATATACGTTGGTTCTTTACCTCTGATTTGAAAAAAACGCTCTGTAAATCTCCCAATCCAAACACAAGTATCAAACACTGTTTTTCCTGCCGGCATACCTGTTCCATAATGCCCTATCATTTCAATTGCAAAATCTGTTACAAATGCACCTGAAAGCAAATCATCCAAAATAACAAGCAATTCATGATTTAGCACCTTTCCAAACTTAACTGGTTTTAATTCTTCATTTAGAAGGGAATAAGCACTATACTCATTCCCTGGATCAATTGATAAAATCATAATTAATAACCATTCTTCAAACGCTCGTAATTTACTGCGTTCTTTTTCTTATAGGCGTTATATATTTCTTCCCATTTGAAGCCTAGCAAGTTACCTAATTTAAACAAATATGATATCCCCCATTCTGTAGAATTTTCATAAAAGATAAAAAACAATAGCCTATTTATTTCCTTTACAACATATAAATTTCCACATTCAAATAATTCATCATTTTCTTCACTGAAATTATTGTAGTTATGAAATTCTTCATCAATTATGAATTCTTCTTTTTCACTATAATAATTAAATAACGACAACATAAAATGCAATGCATCAACGTATTCTTCTAATGCCTTCTCTCTACAATCATGCGGGCATTCTCTCCAATACTTGAATTTGCTCTGATATTCATTCATCATTTCTCCAAGCTCCACAATCAAAGATGTTTTATTTTTTTCTGCAATAACATCATCATAAACATACCCATATTTATTCATAACTGTTTCATCATATTTTCGTTGCATTTCTAACAGTTCTTTTAATTGTTCTATCATTGTCCTTTTACACCATCCCATCTATTCTTCACAAACTATAACTGGTTTCCCTGTTGCAGCTTGTACACGTTTTTTGAAATCTGCTTCATTTGAATGTCTGCTTGATAAATGCAACAAATATACTGTTTTTACTTTTGATATATCAATTGACTTTAAATAATTAACTGTTGTATCTATGCTCATATGTGATTTAAACAATCTGTTTTTAAGCACATCATCTTCAACTAATATCACATCATAATTAGCTTCTATCATGATATAATCTAAATCTTTAGGTGCATACTTTATCAAATATGTATCTGTTGCAAATAAAAGTCTTTCCCCTGTTTCTTTTGAATGTATGAGAAATCCAACACATGGAACATCATGTTTCATTTCTAAAGTAATAAAATTAAACGTTCCAACAGTATACAGCTTATTTATTTCGATGTTTTTTGCTCTGTGATGTTCTGTAACACCTTTTGATTCAAACGTATCTTTCAAGGCATAACAATCAACACCAGCATTCAGCATGTCTTTTAATGACTTAGCATGATCATTATGACTATGACTTACAAAACAAGCATCTATTTGACCAGGAACAACAAATTTTGTCTTATGCTTTAATTCTTTAAGTGGAAGACCACATTCAAGAAGAATTGTGGTCGTACCATCTGAAACTAAATAGGCATTTCCTTTTGATGAAGATGCGATTGGTTTAATTTTCATTACCATTCCATCCCCATTTGTTTTGGCTCTGTAGCCTGTTTATTATCAACTGGTGGATTTGCTTGTGTCTGCGTTTTTGGTTTCTCTGTGCCATGATTATGTGGCTCTGTGTGTGATTCGTGAGGAATGTCAATAACCTGTGTAGCCTGTTCTTCATGAACTTCGTATTGTACATCTTCATATACATTAGGTTCTTTATATTCATTTGAAGTAACACGATTAACTGTTTCAATCAGAATATCTTGATCATCACGTGTATTGATGAAATTCTTAATGCAGCGGTTGATTGCAGAACGCTTTGCCATTTCATTTAAAAATGATTTATGCGCTTTTGATTGCCCTTTGGCATTGCCCATATTGAATGCATTGGTAATATCTTCAAGCGTCATAATAGAAGTGTATGTTTCCACTCCCCACACTTCAGGATCTATAATAACCCTTGCCCATGCTCCAATAATATTTGCATTGGTCCTTTTATCTAATGGACATGGCTTCGTGATTTTAATATCATCATTCCCATATTCATCTAACAGAAGTTCATATTCCGTATCTTTATAAATCACATCTGAACGTACATCTTTAACACCTTTGATACGTTTAACCATTGTTTGTTTACCAAAGTATGATGGCATCAATGTACACTGGTTTCCCATTGGTACAAAGTAACATTGATTTTTAGATGGATTCAAACCTGCAATACACATATCTAACAAGGCATTAGCAACTGATGCATTAGTACATGCTTGCAGTTTCTTGTCGTTCTGATAGATTAGGTAAGCTGCTTTCAATGCGTTTCCTACACTGTAGTTCTGAGGGAAAGCAACTGTTCCCTGTTGCTGATAAACTGATAATGTATTAAACACTGTATCAGTAATATTCTTAGGCATGATTAGTCCTTGCTGCTCTAACTGCTGGACTGAAACTTTCATTTCACTTTTTGCATCTTTTGTCTGTACTTGTTGTGTCATAGTTCTTTCCTCGCTTTCTATTCGTTAACAACTCTTAAATATTCATCTGAATCTGTTACATAAAGTCTAATTTGCTGTGAATTTGTTTGAAGTGTATGATTTACTGCTTCACAGTTATCAATGAAGATAGGAGCATATGTTTTTGCATAATCACAAACCGCATTGATTACATCCAATCCTGAATTGATTTTCATTGCGTTATTCAAATCACTAAATGAAACACCATCTACAGTAACTTCACAGCATTCATTCAATCCACCATTTATCTGCTCATCAAATAATTTAAAGTCGCATAACTCAAAATGTTTATTGATTCTTTCTGTTAGCATATTGACTTTTGTTTTTACGAATAAATCAGTTAGATAAAGCATGTGTTCCTTATCGCTGTACTCTTTTGCAAGTTCTTTTTCTCTTGCTTCCAGTTCTGCGATACGTTTTTTCTGAACTTCTGCAAGATTGATTTTTGCCTTGATTGCTTCGATTTCTGTTCTCTGCTGTTTCCATGCCTGAATATCTTCATCAATTTCAGATGCCACTGAAAGATTGCCATTCTTAAGCATTGCAATTTCCTGTTCAACAACTGATATCTGTTTAGCTATATCTTCAATCTTTGGCTGCTGTTCTTCTCTAAAAGATTTATGAATATTGTCGATTTCTTTCTGCTTGTCATTAATAGTAATTTGAAGATTATTTAATTCTGCTTTCTTCAATTCGATATCGTTTGAAAGAGCAATCATTTGATCAGAACGTTTTTCAAATTCTTGTTTTAACTCAATACCCTTTGCATTTATTGTTTCTAGCTTGTTTGATTTTCCAATATTGAAGTTTTCTATGAACTTGCTAATTTTTTCTTGAGGAAGTAGCTGTCCACATTCAGGACAAATATTCTGCGATTCATCGTACTCCATAATGTTCAATTCGATATAACGCTGTCTTAAATCAGCACGTTGCTCTTCATTTGTTTTCTGCTGTGTTTCTTTAAAAGCAATTTCACTCATGGCACTATGTATTTCTCGCTCTAACGATGTTTTTTGATCATCAAGTACATACAGTTCATTTTTTAGTTTTTTATCGTTAGGAATCTCGTTTTCAAGTAGCAGTTTCTTGTTTTGCAGTTTAATCAGCTCTGTTTCCTTATCCGCAATAGCACCGCCACTTAAAGCGGATGCTTTCTTGCTTTCCAATTCCTGTATCCGCTTATTGATGTAAGCAAGCTTTGTTTCATCAACCTCTCCGACCTCTGTTGGAATTGCGAGATTCGCTTCATTGATTTTAATTGGGATTGCTTTTAACTCATCGTTGATTGGTTTCATTTGACTTTTAAGCTGCAGTCTGTAATCATCAATAGATTTTGTTCCAAGCATTCCAGTCAAAGGTGCTAATTGATCATTCGAAGAAATAACTAATTCATCGGATACATCTCCACAGATGTCAATTAACAACTTTCTTCTGTCCTGCCATTTCATTTTTTCGTTGAAATACAGTGGATCAGTGATGATTTGGAAATACTTGCTGTCAAATAACTGATTAACGATTTCCTCATACTCTTTCTTTTTCTTTGGAACATCATCAACAAAGTAATCCGTCGTATGTCCAGTGAATGTTGCAGTTGTACTTCCACGTTGTTTTGTATATTTTTCTTTGTACAACTTCATGAACTTTATTTCCGTTCCATCCACTTCGATAATTGCTTCAACTGTATGTTCCAAGTTGTGAACATAGTTTCCTTCTGCTGTTTTTGTCTTGATGTCAAAATCAGCACTGCCTTTTGAATCTTTGTTGAAGAACAACCACATGAATGCATCAACAATTGTTGTTTTTCCTGTTGCATTTTTTCCGTAGATATTTGTGTCAGTTAAATTGAAATTAATGTCCAGGGAAGGGATTCCCTTAAAGTTTCTTAACTTCATATTTTTTAATTGAATTTTTCTCATCTTTTTACCCTCTTTTATATATTTCTTTTCATTCTTATCATTCTTTTCATTCTTATACTGTTGTTAGCAGCGTGTTGGCATCGTGTTAGAAGCGTGTTAGCTATCGTGTTAGATGATAAGCATGAAATATGTTTTCACACGATAAATAAAGGCTTTAAATCATGTTAGTAGCGTGTTGATTATCGTGTTGAATTTTTGATAAAAAATTATGTGAATTTTACATTAACTATGTGATTTTTATGTGATTTTTAGATTTTTAACGTTTCTTTTACGTCATTTTTCACAGTTATTTTTCCAAAATCAGCTGTAAAATTTCCTTTCTGATAGCCTCTACTTTTTCAAAATTTCCTAACTTAAAAGCGACCATCATGTTATCCTGCATTGCAAATAAACTGCACTTGTTATTTGATAATTTAATCTGTTTCATGTTATTTTTCCTTTCCCTGCTCTTCCTACCGTGATAGCATGCTTGCCTGTATGTAAAGATTTATATACGAGGAGAACCACACTGTTTAAAAGGAATAATTATGATTGGCAAACATGCTAACATAGTAGAAAGAACAGATTATTTATGTTACAATTTAATAGGCTTAAAAAAGCCATTGATGTTTAGGCACTTCGTTCAGTTGGTAGCTTTGGAAGTGCCTTTTTTTGTGCTTAGTCCACTACCGTAGTATCTTTCATACCATTCAAGTGGAATATGTTTATTGTCATAGAGTTCAACTTTTCCAAATTCTTCTTCATATCTCTCTATGCATCTTTTTTTTATTTCCCTTGCTTTGTTATAACCGATATGGTTATTAGGATTACGTTGATCATGAATACGTTTAATATCCATCGCATTTACCCATTGGATAGGCATAAATATCATCTCCTTTCATTAATTTTCACATTCTCTTTTTATCTGAAAATTGCTATAATAACTCTGAGGTGATGTTTTTTGAAAAATAAACCAAAATTTACTTATTATGCACTCTGTGGAGTAGCTTTTAATTTATGTCAATTTGCTATTCCAAAAATGGAAGACACTCACCGTTTCTATCTCACTCTTCTTTTATTATTCATCTGTATTTTGATCTATTTATGTAGATTAGTACGTTATTGTAACTGGGCTGAAAATAAGATAGTTGAATTGAACACTACTGTTCAAGATACTAAAGAGGAACTAAGAAAATTAAATCAAAAACATCAAAACCTTAAATTTCATATTAAAAAGAAAGAAAAACATATTGACGCTTATAATGATATTTCATACAATTTCATAAATAACCTAAATTTCTTAATTTTAAAATGTCATGGAGAAAAAAAAGATAATTTCCAAAGCGTATTACAGATGTATCAACAAATGAAAAATGAAAAATTACAACAATTTGACAGAAAGGATGTAACTTATGAAGAAAATAGTAATAACTAAAGTAATGAACAATTATGAAGTAGTATTAAATGTTGGAAAAACTGATGGAATTACAGAAAAAACCCGTTTTGTTGTTTTTGGTGAAAGTAATCCAGTTTTTGATCCAATAACTAATGAACCATTAGGAACAATCCCTTACGAAAAAGCTAAACTTAAAGTAAAACAACTTTTTGACAACTTAACCATTTGTGAAGATATTGATAATGGCACTTACTTTCAAACTAGTGTTTTCACTTCTTTAGACAACACCATAAATTCCGCCCTTTATGGCAATCATAAAACAGTCCATAATAAGTTAAATGTTGATATAGACGACTTAACAGAAAGTGAATTAGAACAAACATTGAAGATTGGGGATACAGTCAAAGTCATTGACTAAAGCCATAAAGTAATTCTATCATCATAAGAAAACCAACTAGAAATAACAAAAAACTTGCAATTAGGTAACGATGTCCATCGTTGCTTTTTTTTAATTTGTAAATTGCCACATCAATTAAATAAATTGCTCCAATTAATATATCAGTTGCAATTATCCACAACAATTTTTCCATCCTCTCACCTCATTCCGTCTTGAAAAGCTCTTCTACAGGTATAGAAATCTTCAATTTTGCTTTTATTTCTAAACACTCAGGTAATGAAATATCAGTTTTTCCATTTAGTTTATTACCAAGTGTAGTTGGTGTAATCCCAAGCAATTCTGCTAGTTCCATACGTGTTATTTTTCTTCTAGCCATCTCAGCTTCTAAATTAGGATACATATTTAACCTCCTTTCAAATCACTATTTATCGTGATTACACACATATAATATCTCTGTTTTTAGTGATTGTCAATATAGTTTTCTCGTTTTTTAGTGATTAATATAAAAAATAAAAAGTTGTATTCTTTATAAATCGTGATTTCTTCTTGATTTTTAGAGATTTAGTTATTATAATCAAAAGTGTAATAGGAGGTGTTTTATGATTGAACAAGATTTAAAGTTGATGATAATTGATAAATTTGGAAACTTAAAAAAGTTTTCTGAAAGTGTTGATATCCCTTGGACTACTTTAGACGGTGTTTTAAAAAGAGGAGTCAACAAAGCCAACATTACTAGTCTTATAAAAATCTGTGATGGTTTAAATATTGATTGTGAATCATTATATTACGGACGAATACTACCAAAACAAAATTTGTTAAATGCTTCTCCTCTTACCATAGAAGAACAGGAGCACATAAAAAAATACCGTTCTTTATCTGAATATGATAAAGAAACGGTAAATGGATTGGTTAATAGATTATCTGACAAACCCACAGAGTTTGTACAGCTTATGCCGCCGATTACAATTCCATATTATGGACATATTGCATCCGCAGGTACAGGGCAGTTTGTCTTTGATGATATACCACCTGAAATGATTGAGATTGAAAACTGCATGGAGAATATGCACATTGACTTTGCTATTGGTGTAAATGGAGATAGTATGGAACCTACATATTATGATGAAGATACATTATTGGTAAAAAAACAAGACTCTATCAACACTGGAGAAATTGGAATATTCATGATTGATGGAGAAGCATATGTTAAAGAATTAGGTAAAAGTGTTTTAATTAGCCATAACAAAAATTATCATGATATAGAAATTACTGAAAATACAGTTTGTATTGGTAAAGTAATTTCTAAGAAATAAAGGATTAGATCATGATTAGTTTTTTTAAAAAGTTTCCATCCTATGCAAAAAAAGAAAAAAGCATGTCTTTTGATGATTTTTGCGCAAAAGCAACACCAATGATTGACGCCATTTTAAATCAAAAAGAATATATAGAAATGTCTTCTGTTATCTTGGACTGTATAAAAGTGATTCATGAGTATTGTGACGAATCAATATCTACATCGTTAATACAACGTTATTTATCCATTGGTTATGCCCGCGCTGCTATAATCACAGATATTCTTGAATCGTTCGAGTTAATAAGTGAAACGTATGGTTCATCTGGGAGAAAAATACTATTTGCATCTTATAATGAAGCGTTACAAAAAATTCATGTTGCTTTTGGGACGTTTATTCAAAAGAAATCAATAAAGGAAAATAAAACAGAAGCAAAATATATTGAATCAACTAAAAAAACACTTGATGATGTTGATAAAATGGATGGGCTATCTTTTGAGGTGTTTTGTTCAGAACTTTTAACAATAAATGGTTTTCAAAATGTGTTTGTAACTAAGGCTTCAAATGATTATGGAATAGATATTTTAGCTGAAAAAGACGATATTAAATATGCAATTCAATGTAAATGTTATTCGTCTAGTATTGGTAATTCTGCGGTACAAGAAGCAAATGCTGGAAAAGAATATTATGATTGTCACGTCGCAGTCGTAATGACTAATTCTACTTTTACAAAAAACGCAATAGAACTAGCTAAAAAAAATAAAGTTATATTATGGGATAGGGATAAATTAAAATACCTTATAGGTAATTAAAAAACCACCCTACACCAACAGAGAGTGTTCAGCGGTCATAGAACCGCTTTTTGTTTTAAAAAAAGCTACTCTCGAACGATGGTAGCTTTTATTGTTTCTAGATATATAATGTTATTTTACTTTGTCTTTGTTAGTTTCGTTCTTAGTAACCTTATCTTTGTTAGATTCTATTTTATTAACTTCACTTTTATCGCTTTCATCTTTGCTAGATTCAACTTGATTAGCTTCGATTTTATTAGCTTCGCCCATATCCAAAGGACAAGACATAATTATTGACTCTTCATTTTGCTCTATAACTTCACATTGTGTATTTATACTTTTTACATCATTTATACCACGTACATTAGATACCCATAATTTCCCAGCAGCAAAACCAATAATTGTTAATAAGCAACAAACCACGGTAACAACTCTTCTATATGGATGTTTAATTTTATTTCTTCCGTTAATTACAATTTTTATCAATTTAAAGATTAACCAACTATCTCTTTCTTCAAGTTTTTCATCAAGTTTTGTTAATGTATCAATCTTATTTGAATCTACCTCATAATCTATTTTTTCAAACTTTCCTGTTAGCCTTAATACAAAAACAATAAATGCATATATAACTGTAATCATGATTATTCCAATTAATGATCCACCACAAATCATTTCTAACAAAGGAATACTTTTCATTTCACTATAATCAAACAAGTTATTAAGCAATGACATTCCACCAAACATTACAAATGAGATAGCCACGAAAATACTTACTATTCCTATTAATTGGGAATACAATTCTTTTTTTGAATCTTGCAATTCTTTTTTATTTTCATTTATTTGATCAATAACTGGTTGTATTCTTTTTTGAAAACTTTCGTCATTTATTTTCAATTCATTATATTGGTTAATAGCTAAATTTATATGATCCCATAATTTTATTACTACTTTAGTTAAAGCAGATTCAATTTTTTCATCTTTCTTCAATTGATAATTGAATGTATTATTCATATTCTCCAATACATTTAATCTCTTCTTTTCAGTTGTAGAAGAAATTGCATATATATAAACACTGACTTCGGAATAAAGAAGTCTTTTATATTCTGCAAGATAATCTTCTAATTTTTTTAAAAAACCATTTACATCAAAACTATTAATATCTTTTGAAAGAATTTCAATTAATTCTTTCATTGCTCGCTTAATTTTAATTTCCTCATTATTAGGATTCTTATTTCTACCATCTTCAACATCTAATAATAATTTTTCCAAAGCTTTAATCAATTCACTTGAAATATCATCATCTGTTTGGTTAGGCTCATTATATCCTTTCTTTATCTCTTTTTTCATTTACAATAATTTTCCTTAAAATATTTTTTTATAGCTTCGTTATCTATGATAATATGTTTTGTATAGCGATTATAAACTTGACTCCACGGACTACCATCTTTATGAGTTATTGCAACAAGAAAAGAAGCAGATACATCTTTAAACATATTTACAATGACATCAATTAACTTTTTATTTTCATTAGAAATAGAAGAATCATCATATTTAATGAATTTTGAAGCCCATGGATTTTCTTTATTATATTCAAAATATTCTGTTATAGTTGGAATATCATTAGAACCAAAACCTTTAAACTCATGATATACATCCGATATAACTGGTCCAAACCCCCACGCTTCAATATCATCAGAAAAACAAGGCTTATCTAAGGTAGATAGATATATACCTTGTATAAAATATAATATTTTTTGTAATTTTAAATTCGAAACTGGAGAACCTATTTCTTGACTGTAATTAATTACATATCTAGCAACGTCGATTGCATCATACATAATAATCTCTCCCATCCATCTACAAAATCATAAAAAGTATACTTGTAACTTACACTTTATTCTATGTTACAGGTGTAAAAGTATACAAGTATATATTATTATATATTTCATCTGTTTATATGTAAATCAAAACATTAAATATTTCTACACTTTCATATACCTAATAACTGCTTTTTCTTCAGAGAAAACTCTTCTTCGGTGATCACACCAATGTCTAGTAATTCCTTTAAAGATTTTAATTCATTAATATAATCATCTTTCTTTGGTTTTTCAAAATTTATTTCTTTTATACCTGTATCTTTATCAATAAAATCAATAATTTTTCTATCTGAATCCTTGAACATATGAGCGTAGGTTCTTCTAATTGTTTCAACAGTATCTCCCATTCTCTGTGCTATATCAAAATCAGTATATTGATCTGATTTATTATTTATCAAATACGATACATGACTGTGACGAAATCCATGTGGTGTAATTGATTTCAATGTATTTCCATCTCTATTTGCTAGATCTATTCCTCGTTCTAAATTCTTTCTTAATGTTTCAGCTGGTATAGGGCGCTTAAAACCAAAAACAAAACTGTTCGCATCGTATCCATAGAGCTTCATACAATATTCCTGCTGTTCCTTTAAAGCGTTTTTTACTATTTCTGGCATAATTATAGTCCTAATACTGTTTTGTGTCTTAGGCGAAGTAATTTCCCATGCCTTGCCTTTGATTTTATTGGTATAAGTCTTGTTAATCTGAACTGTTCCCTTTTTCAAATCAACATCTTTCCACTGTAATGCCTGCATCTCACCTTTTCTGGTACCCATATAGTATAAGAAAACAAATACACGTTTCATTTCTTCATTTTTTACATACTTTAAGAATGTTTCAAACTCTTCCGGTTCCCAAAACTGAATTTCTTTTTTTACTTCATCCTTGAAAGCTGATTTTCTAACCTTTTGCATTGGATTTACTACCAAGTAATCTTCATTTACGGCATATTTAAATATCTTGGAGATTGTATAATAATATTTATCCACATAAGATTTGCTATATTTCGATTCAAGTTCTTTTATAAATTTCTGAAGATAATCTTTATTAAAAAGATTTATGGATTTCTTTCCGAACTTCTTATTGCATTTATCTATAATATCTTCATCAGTTCTTCGAGTTACTGCTTTTACGTGTGTAGCTGCTTCTATATATTCCTTGGCCAACTCAGAAAAACACATTGTATTTTTGGCAATTTGCATATTTTGCCATTTTTTTCTGAATAGAACTTCAAATTCTTCTGCTTCATTTACAGTCTTACATTCACGTGCCAATTTCGTATAACGATAATAGGTCCCATCTTCTTTTTTTATTCTTCCTGAAATATACCACTTACTGTTCTTTTTAAATGTTGCCACACATACCACCCCTCTATACGTATATTATTCTAAAAAAGCCTTTAAATCAAGCAATTTTGGAGTACAGAGTGACGTACAGATAACATCAGAATTAAAAAAAGCCTTTGTTTAAAGGCTTTGATGACTTATTGGTGGAGGTGAGGGGAGTCGAACCCCTGTCCAGAATCAGCCCCACGTACAGACTTCTACAGTTTAGTTCATGATAAATATTCAGCAGGTAATCATGAACCACTCCTGCTGAGGTGTCTATTTAATTTTTCGTATAACCATTCATAGACAAATGATTATCTTATCCTTTGTATCTTATTCGCTCTTCTATCTAACCAAAGGAGAAAAAGATAGTGGCGGCTGCGAACCTATGTCGGTTAATTAAGCAGCGAAAGCAACTCTCTGGTTTCCACCAAAGATGTTAGCTAATTTAGTTTTTCCGTTTAAATTTAATTGGTTATTACGTAACCACTCGACTGCCATCTGTACCAAGCATAACCCTGTCGAAACCAGTACACCCCCAAATACGAGCAGTTGTAGTTTACCACATTTATAAGCAAACTACAACATGCATTACCAATGATTTTTCATTGCTTTTTCAATTTCGCGTTTTGCATCTTTTTCTTTTTGCGCATTTCGTTTATCATGTAAATCTTTTCCTCTAGCAAGTGCAATTTCCAGTTTCGCTTTTCCTTTTTCTAAATACAATGAAGTTGGAACCACCGTGTATCCCTTCAATTTCACTTTCTGCTGAAGTTTTCGTATTTCTAGTTTATGCAGAAGTAATTTTCTTATTCTTGTTTCATCATGGTTAAAGCGATTCCCAAATACATATTCTGGAATATGCATTTCTTTGATAAATGCTTCCCCATTCGTAAAACTAATATAAGCATCTTTTAATTGGACATGTCCCTTTCGAATAGATTTTATTTCTGTTCCTTTTAAAACCAACCCAGCTTCAAAGCGATCTTCCAGAAAATACTCATGTGATGCTTTTCGATTAAACGCAATCACTTTTCTTCCAGATGTCATAATCTTCCGCCTTTCCGTTTTCTTCGTTTTCGATTTCTAGTTCTATCCTGTTTAGCTAAGCGCTTTTGCTGTTTTAATGGCGGACTTTTTTTCTTGGATTTCTGTACCAGCACTTCAAAATCCACCTCTCGCTTGAAACGATCGGCGCCTATACATTTCACGTGCACATGTTGTCCCATGCGATATACTTTTGCTGTATGCTCTCCAATTAAGGAATGTGTAGTTTCGTCATAGTGATAATAATCGTCTTGCAAGCTTGCGATATGGACCAATCCCTCTACTGTATTTTCCAGCTCAACAAACATTCCAAATTTTGTAATTCCACTGACTACGCCATCAAATACAGAACCTACATATTTTTCCATATATTCTGCTTTCTTCATATCATCTACTTCACGTTCTGCATCTACGGCATTACGTTCACGATCACTTGCCTGTATAGCAGCTTCTTCACACCATTTTTCATCACTATTCATTTTTTCTGTATTCGTATTGGAATTGAAAACATATTTTCTAAGCATACGATGCACAATTAAATCGGGATACCTTCGAATAGGAGAAGTAAAATGTAAATATTCTTTCAAAGCTAAACCAAAATGACCTAAACAGCGATTATCGTAACGTGCTTTCTGCATACTTCTTAACATAAAACTAGAAAGCACAAAATAATTATCTTGCCCTTTCGCCTCTTTTAAAAGACTTTGCAGCTGCATTGGATATACATTTTGGATACCCCCCTGGAACGTATAGCCTAAAACTTTTGCTACTCTGGCAAATTCGCGTATCTTTTTTGGTTCTGGCTGCTCATGCACACGATACATCGATGGAATTTCCATCCATTTCGCATGTGTAGCAACAGTCTCATTTGCGGCAATCATAAAATCCTCGATCATACGCTCTGCATCTTTTCTTTCACGCAAAACAATATCTTTAGGTTTACCTTTCTCATCAACAAGAATTTTTGCCTCTCTTGTATCAAAATCAATTGCCCCTAATTTTTCTCTGCGTCTTCGAATGATATCGGATAACACTTTCATTTGAATACACATATCCAAAAGGTAAGGATAGCGTTTCTGGACTTTTTCATCCCCTTCTAATATTTTATTAACATTTGTATACGTCATTCTTTCATTACTGTTAATAACACTCGGGAAAATTTTATAGTTTATAACATCTCCCTTGCGATTTATATCCATCTGACAAGTTAAAGTCAAACGATCAACATGGGGATTTAAAGAACAAATCCCATTGCATAATGCATGTGGCAGCATAGGAACTACACGATCAACAACATAAACAGATGTTCCACGATGATATGCTTCCTTATCAATTTCGCTTCCTTCTCTTACATAATACGATACATCTGCAATATGAACATACAGACGATATCCTTCTGGTATTCTTTCAATAGAAATCGCATCATCCAAATCACGTGCATCTTCTCCATCAATAGTAATTGTCAATAGCGAACGTAAATCTTCACGATTTCTTAATTCTTCATCTTGTACCGTTTCTTCAATCTGCAGCACTTCTTTCATGACAGCATCACTGAATTCTGGATTAATATCTTTTTCTAAAAGTACACTTAAAATATCAATTCCCGGATCATATTTATATCCAATCTCTTTTTCAATATGACATTTTAATGTAGCACCATAACTATCAATCTTCAACAACACTTTTGAATCATTGACCAAATGAAAATCCTCATAATTAGTAATTCTAAATCTTCGATTTAAAATAGGAGAATCCGGTAAAAAATACCTTCTTCCCTCTTTTATTTTTACGACACCTACAATATGTGTAATATGATGTTCAATAACATCAATAACTTCTCCTTCTACGCTGCCATCATTATTTGTCCAGCTTTTCGCGTATACGATATCTTTGTCCATTCCAAGGCCTAACGCCTCTTTCGCAATATAAAAACTTGTGTCCGTTGTATCTACAAAACCAAATCCTTTTGGATTCACACGCAATGTTCCTGTAACATATCCTAAATGAGAACTCAAAAAATAACGTTCCCTAGAATCTCTTGCAATTAAACGTTCTCCTTCTAGCTCATTCAAATATTTTAACAACTCTGTAAAGGAGGCACTGTCTTCCATTTGAAAGTAACAAGACAGCTCAGCTGTAGTCATTCCTTTATAAGAAGAATCATGCAGCAAATCTAATATTTCCATTTTCTTTTTCATTCTCATCCCTCCAAACAAAGGCAAATATCTCTTATTCATTATACCACATCTTATTTCTTTCCATTACAATAAGCAAAGAAAAAAGACCATTGCGGCCTTATTTAATAATACGGATAATAATTACAAGAGCAAAGAATACGATCCCTGTAATAAGTGTAATATTGGAAATCACTTTCTCAGATCCTCGTTCTTTAACATTTGCAAATAGGTTTAATCCATCGCTTCCCCCAAAAGCTCCGTTCAGACCATCTGATTTACCGCTTTGCAATAAGGAGAGTATTATTAATATGACCGCTGAAATCATTAAAACTATCTCTAAAACGCCCATGTATAGTCCTCCTTTCCTGTAATCAAGTACTTTAATAGTATAACAAACACTCTTCAGAAAAACAACCTATTTTATGTTTTTTCATAAGAAACGAAAAAGGCGCGCCATAAGCGCACCTTTAAACATCATATCTTAGTGTTTGTAGATGTTATAGAATGCAGATTTTCCCTGGAATACTGCAACATCACCTAATTCTTCTTCAATACGAATCAACTGGTTGTATTTAGCAATACGATCTGTTCTTGACATTGAACCAGTTTTGATCTGACCAGCATTGAATGCAACTGCGATATCAGCAATTGTAGTGTCTTCAGTTTCTCCACTACGGTGAGATACTACTGCAGTATATCCGTGTTTCTTAGCTAGTTCCATAGCATCGAAAGTTTCAGTTAAAGTACCGATCTGGTTAACTTTGATTAGGATAGAGTTAGCGATGTCTTTATCGATACCTTCCTGAAGAATAGCAGGGTTAGTAACGTATAGGTCATCTCCAACCAACTGGATTTTCTTACCTAAGTGTTCAGTAAGTTTTTTCCATCCGTCCCAATCTCTTTCACCTAATCCATCTTCGATAGAGATGATTGGATATTTTTCTACTAATTCATCGTACCAAGCGATCATTTCATCAGTAGTTTTTGTTCCCTGTCCAGATTTTGTAAGTTCATACATACCTGTTTCAGTATTATAGAATTCACTAGCAGCTACGTCCATAGCAATGCAGATTTCTTCACCTGGTTTGTATCCAGCAGCTTCGATAGCTTCCATGATACATTTTAAAGGAGCTTCGTTATCTTCCAAGTTTGGAGCGAATCCACCTTCATCACCAACAGCAGTAACCTGTCCTTTGTTTTTCAATACTTTTTTCAAAGCATGGAAAGTTTCAGCACCCATACGAATAGCTTCTTTAATGCTCTTAGCACCTACAGGCATGATCATGAATTCCTGGAAGTCAACTGAAGAGTCAGCGTGGCTACCACCATTCAATACGTTCATCATTGGAACTGGAAGAGTTTTTGCATTAATTCCTCCTAAGTAACGATATAATGGCAATCCATAGCAATCAGCAGCAGCATGTGCTACAGCTAAAGAAATACCAAGAATAGCATTTGCTCCGTATTTTGATTTATCTTTTGTACCATCAGCTTCAATCAATGCTTTATCGATAGCAGCCTGATTTGTAACATCCATTCCTCTAACAACGTCAGCTAAAACGTTATTTACGTTATCTACAGCTTTTAAAACACCTTTTCCTAAGAAACGAGCTTTATCACCGTCACGAAGTTCTAACGCTTCACGCTCACCTGTACTTGCTCCACTTGGAACCATAGCACGTCCGAAGAATCCACTAGCAGTTCTTACTTCAACTTCGATTGTTGGATTCCCTCTAGAATCTAAAATTTCTCTTGCATGTACATCAACAATAATTGACATATGAATAGTCCTCCTTATTCTTCACATTACACTCAAAGTATAGCACATATCAAAAAAAAGAGAAAGAACTTTTGCGAATTCTCTCACAAATATCTTACTCTTTTAATAATTCACAAAGATTATCCACAATGTAATCTGGATGTATGCCCAATTTTTCTATATCTTCTCTTTGATGAACTCCACTTGTCACAAAAATAGTTTCAATATCACATCGATTTCCTAACAAGATGTCAGTTTCCAAATTATCCCCAATCAAAATAACTTCTTCCTTTGTTTTATCAAAATAATCCAAAGCCTCTAAAAGAATCGTTTCATGAGGTTTTCCAATTTTTGGACTTTTTTGTCCACTGGCATATTCAAACATCGCCACAATGGAACCATTTCCAATGCTAAAGCCATCTTTTTGAGCCAAAATGCGATCATTATTTGTACCTATAAGTTTTGCACCTTTCAATAAATATCCTAAAGCTTTAGAATACTCCTTATAAGTAGCCTCCGTATTTAAACCTACAAATACAACATCCACATTTTTTTCACTTAGGATAAAACCATTTTCTTCTAATGCTTCTTTCAGACCATCTTGTCCTACATAATATGCATATCTTCCCGCTATATGTTTTTTCGCATAGCGAGCTGCCGCCATAGCAGATGTAAAAAAGTGCTCTTCTTTAATACCGTGAAAACCAACCTTTTCCATATGCTCTACATTTTGTTTTCTTGTTCGTTTCGAATTATTTGTAAGAAAATAAAATGGCTGGTTTCTTTTTATTAATTCTTCAATAAAAGGTATTGCTCCTTCAATCTGTCCATCTCCTCTATACATGGTACCATCTAAATCAATCAAATATGTTTTCAAAATAATCCCCTGCTTTCTTATGATACCATCTTATCGAAAACTTTAACTTTATGCAAGATTAACGTTTTCTTCGCATTTGCTTTTTTGATGGTTTTATAAGAAACATTCCGATCATAACCAATAACATTGGCCAGCATTCATGTATCATTTTTTCAAAAACAGGCAGTATTTCTTTCATATCAAAATATGGTTTTACCAGCAAAAAGCAACCACCAATTCCAAATATAATCCCTGCTCTTTCTTTCATTTGCTCACTTCCTGCTATCATTATAAAAAACAAAAAATGCATATTTTGTCAAAATAAAAAGGACTTTCGTCCCTTTTAAAGTTCAATTTTCTCTAGTTCACTATATCCAACTTCTGTTGGTGTCTCTCTACCAAACAGGATTGTCAATACTACCGCAATCTGATTATCATCGTCCATTTCTTCAACAGTTCCTTCTATGTTAGAAAAAGCACCGCTTAAGATACGAACACGATCTCCTACCTGGAAATCAACCTGAACTTTTTTATCAGTAATTCCTAGTTTGCGTAGAATATTTTCCATTTCTTCTTCTGCGACAGGGAAAGGTTTTGCCCCTCCACCACTAGATCCGATAAACCCAGTAACTCCAGGTGTATTACGAACAATATACCACGCTTCGTCAGTCATGATCATTTCTACAAATAAGTATCCGCTAAATAAATTCGTTGTTTTTTCAACTTCTTTTCCATTTTTATATTCAATTTCTTTTTCTTCTGCTACAACGATACGAAACAAGAAATCCTGCAGACCCATTGTTTCAATACGACGTTCCAAATTCTCTTTAACTCTGTTTTCATGTCCGGCATATGTATTAACTACATACCATTGTTTTTTATTTTCTTCAGCCATCTTGAAATTCCCTCCTACATTCCAATTAACTTAAGGAAGCCAGAAGAAACAAGTTGGCAAAGGAAAAAGAAAATTCCTAAAAACAACACAAAAACGACACAGATTCCGCTGTCATGAAACAAATCTTTTGCCTTTGGCCAACGAATTCTTTTCATTTCTGTTAGAATTCCATTAATACTGAACCATTTCATCCACTCATCCCTCCTATTTCGTTTCCTTATGAATAGTATGCTTTCCACATTTTTTACAATACTTTTTCAATTCAATACGCTCATTATGCGTTTTTTTATTTTTGGTAGTTGTATAATTTCGTGAAAGACATTCGGTGCATGTCAAAATTACTTTATCACTCATGAAAAACACCTCTTTCTTTGCCTAATAACTTTATCATAAACCACCTCAAGAAGTCAATTATTCTTTTTATTACGTAATTTTCTTAAAATATATTCAACTTGTCGATTTGAAATATTCAAACTGGATGAAATCTCCTGATATGAATATCCCTGCAATCTTAAATGCAAGACTTTCATTTCAATCTTTTTTAATTGAATTCCTTTCTTCCTCAACAAATACTGTAGCTCTTCTTGATTTATAGATACTTTTTCCGTTTCATTCTCTTTATAAACATTATCCCCCTCTTTAGCTTCTAACTCTTGTAAAGAAACAGTATATATTCCTCTGCTTTTATTTCTAAAATAATCTACAAAGGCATTTTTTAAAATTTGCTGATAAAAATACGCAAAACTAGTGATTTTCTCTTCTCGAAAAGAATTCACTGCCTGCATTAGCTTAATATACGCTAATTGTTTCATTTCTTCTTTATCCTGCTGCTCAGCAGAGTTTATTCCTATATATTGATAAATCATTATATATATTCTCATTTCATATTTTTTAAATAAAATTTGCAAAGCCTGTTCATCTCCCTGATGAATCATATACAATAATTCATTATCTAGAAACTCTGTAACATTGGCTTTCATATTTTTCACCTAGAAATCTACTGGATTTCTTCCATTATATATTTGATATAACAAAATACCACACGCAACACTTGCATTTAAGCTAGTAACACTTCCTTCCATAGGAAGTCGAACACAGTAATCACAGTTTTTCGCTACTAATGGACTAATTCCAAATCCTTCACTTCCTACTACTAATACAAGTGGAACATCGTATTGTCCTTCACGATAGTCACGAGAGTTATGCAAGTCTGCACCAACAACCCAATAACCCTGTTTTTTTAAATACTTAATACTTTGTGCAAGATTTGTTACCATACTTACTTTTACAGTATCAATTGCACCAGTACTAACCTTGGCAACTGTTGGTGTTAGTTTCACATTTCGATGCTTTCCAATAATGACTCCATCAACTCCTACACAATCGCATGTTCTAAGAATTGCCCCTAAATTGTGAGGATCTTCCAATCCATCTAACATAACAAGCAATGGAGTCTTTCCCTTTGGTATACTTTCTAAAAGCTCATCAAGTTCATATGTTTTGTAATCGTCAATTTTAGCTGCAATTCCCTGATGATTTGTCGCATTTAGAAACTGATCCATTTTCTTTCTTCCTAAAACTCTTAGTTTTATATTTCTTTGTCGTATTAATGTTTCAATCTCTTTATCTTTCATACCATCTGCAAGAAGAATTTCATAAATCTTCTTGTTATCTTCTAAAAGAGAGCGAACGACATTTTTCCCATATACATATTGTGTCATGATTTCTCTCCTATCTCAACAATGCGCTCCCACAAAGTTTTTAAACGCTTATAGTCCTGTTTTAAATACAGCCAGCCAAAGATTGCTTCTAAACCAGTTGACTTGCGATACGTTATCACATCTGCATTTTTCGCTTTCGTTTTTGGATTCGTATTTCTTCCGCGAAGAACGATTCCCCATTCCTCCTCTGTAAAAAAACCTTCTGTTTCCAAAACTTCCAAAAAACGTGCCTGTGCTTTTGCACTTACCCATTCCACACTTTTTTTCTGCAGAACATTAGGTTTTTGATATCCTTTTGATAAAAGCATTTCCCTTACGAACAGTGACATAACAGCATCTCCCATGTAAGCAAGAGAAGTTCCATTATACTCCTGTAAAAGCATTACAAAATCCCCTTCTCTATTAATTGCGCACGGAATTTATCTGCAAGTTCAAAATCTTTTTGCGCAACAGCACTTTTCCACTCTGCATGCAAGTTTTTATCTTCTTCACTTAAAACGATTCGATGATTTTCAATTCCTAATACATCTAACATTTTTTCAACTGCATTTACTTTTAATCCTAATGCAGTAAAATCAATCTCTTTTTGACGTACAACTTGATTCAACTGTTTTACCACATCAAAAATAGCCGCAAAAGCATTCGGTGTATTCAAATCATCTTCCATTGCAGTAAGGAATGTATGAAAACTTTCTACATCATACTCTTCTTTTAAATCTACACCTGCAAGACCTGCTTTTACATATGCTTGTTTTAAAGGCGTTTTAACTTTGTTTAATTCTTTTTTAGCTGTTTCGATTGCTTCTTCATTAATATTTAAAGGACTGCGATAATGAGAGGATAAGAACAGCCAGCGAAGAGTATCTCCACCGATTTTTTCAATCATATCTTTTGCCCAAATAACATTGCCAAGCGATTTACTCATTTTTTCCCCATCAATATTTACCATACCATTGTGAATCCAGTAATTGGCAATTCCTGTTTCATAAGCAGCTCTAGACTGTGCAATTTCATTTTCATGATGTGGAAATTTTAAATCCATTCCCCCGCCATGAATATCAATCAAATGGTTCCCATCAAACTCTTTGTTGATCATAACAACACATTCTGTATGCCAGCCTGGTCTTCCTACAGACCAAGGTGATTCCCATTTAATCCCCTCTTCTGTACGTTTCCACAAGGTAAAGTCCAATGGATTTTCCTTCTTGCTGTTTTCATCAATACGAGCACCTACCATTAGATCATCAATTTGCTGATTGCTTAATTTTCCATAGTTTTCCACACTGCTTACACGGAAATACACATCCCCATCAACCACATAAGCATGTTCTTTTTTTACTAGTAAATCAATAAACGCAATAATGGCATCCATCGTTTCCGTAACTTTTGGTGCTGCATCCGGCATCATTGCATGAAGAGCTAAACGATCATCATTATAAGCCTTTATAAATTTTTCTGTTACTTCCTTTTCACTAATTCCGCATTCTTTCGCAACTTTGATAATTTTATCATCTACATCTGTATAGTTTGATACCATTTTCACCTTGTATCCAAGTGCCATAAATGTACGTTTCAACGTATCAAATACTACAATTGGTCTTGCATTTCCAATATGTGGATAGTTATAAACCGTAGGCCCGCATACATACATACTTACTTGTCCTTCTGTAATAGGCTTAAATTCCTCTATTTTTTGACTCATACTATTAAATAGTTTCATAAATCTTCCTCCTTTAGAAATAAAAAAAGCACTTACTGTAAAGACGCCTTAGCGCGGTTCCACTTTACTTGAAAAATGCTTCCACCTCTAGATACATTAACGCTGTATCCCACGTATTTCTCTACGTTATCGAAAAATCCCTCAAAGGGGCATTCACCTTATCTTCACACTTCTGCTTCCACCATCCAGAATTCGCTATTTGCTCATAATAAGACTACTTTTCCTTTGTCATCAGTTTTGTTATAGTATATCAACCTTTATCATAAAATTCAACTTATCAAACTTATTTTTCTTTTTCGTCCAGTTCCTTCATTAGTTTAGAAAACTGGTTTAAAAACTCTTCCTGTAAACCCGCTTTTTTCATATCTTCCATATATACAGCATCTAACGGATCTACATTTTCTTCTGTATCTTCATTGGTTAATTTTTCTTTTACAGCCATAATCCACCTCTACAATACTAGTATATACCTTTTTACCAACTTTTGAAACGCAAACTTCTAAAACAAGCACAAAAAAACCGGAAATACATCCGGTTTTTGTATCACTCTAATAAATCTTGAATTAAGCCAATTCAGAGAAGTATTTGATTGTTCTAACCATCTGGCTAGTGTAAGAGTTTTCGTTGTCATACCAAGATACAACCTGTACCTGAGTATTTCCATCTTCCATTTCAATGCACATAGTCTGAGTAGCATCGAATAGAGAACCATAACGCATACCTACGATATCGCTAGATACTAATTCTTCTTCAGTGTATCCGAAAGATTCAGTAGCAGCAGCTTTCATAGCAGCATTGATTTCTTCTTTTGTAACTTTTCCTTTAACTACAGCAACTAAGATAGTTGTAGATCCTGTAGGAGTTGGAACACGCTGAGCAGAACCGATAAGTTTTCCGTTCAATTCAGGAATAACTAGACCGATAGCTTTAGCAGCACCTGTAGAGTTAGGTACGATGTTGCAAGCAGCAGCACGAGAACGACGTTTGTCACCTTTTCTCTGAGGTCCATCAAGAGTCATCTGATCTCCTGTATAAGCGTGAACTGTAGTCATGATACCGCTCTGGATAGGAGCAAGATCATTTAATGCTTTAGCCATAGGAGCCAAGCAGTTTGTTGTACAAGATGCAGCTGAAATTACTGTATCTTCTGCAGTTAATACATCGTGGTTAACGTTGTAAACAACTGTTGGAAGGTCGTTTCCTGCTGGTGCAGAAATAACAACTTTACGAGCACCTGCTTCGATGTGAGCAGAAGCTTTTGCTTTAGAAGTATAGAAACCTGTACATTCAAGTACTACGTCTACTCCTAGTTCTCCCCAAGGTAAGTTTTTAGCATCTGCTTCAGCATAGATAGTGATTTCTTTTCCATCAACTGTGATTGATTTTTCACCAGCTTTTACTGTATCAGCTAATGCATAACGTCCCTGTGTAGAGTCGTATTTTAATAAGTGAGCTAACATTTCAGGAGAAGTTAAGTCATTGATAGCAACTACTTCATATCCTTCAGCTCCAAACATCTGTCTGAATGCAAGACGTCCGATACGTCCAAATCCATTAATAGCAACTTTTACTGTCATTTTCAAAGTCCTCCTTCATTAACACCAATATTATACGAACTTCTTACCTAAAAGTCAATTGAGAATTCTTTCACTTATGCATTTTTTCAATTCTTTTCCAGTACTTTTTCACATAGGTATAAAACAAGAGATAAATCGCATACTATATAGCATATTAAGGAGGAAAAACAATGGTTGTTGTACCTACAATTTTAGAAAGAAGTAACGATAAAGAATATATGTATGATTTATATTCTTGTCTTTTAAAAAAAAGAATTATTTTACTTAATGGTGAAATTGATGATACGATGTCAAGCAGTATCTGTGCACAGCTTTTATACTTATCAAGCCTAAGTAAAGACCCTATCCAAATCTATATAAATTCCAATGGGGGAAGTATTTCCGCAGGGCTTGCTATTTATGATATCATGCAATATATACCATGTGAAATCTCTACTATCTGCATGGGTTTATGCGCTAGCATGGCTGCTGTAATACTAGCTGCTGGTACAAAAGGAAAGCGCTGTGCTTTAAAGCATGCAGAAGTCATGATTCACCAGCCTCTTGGTGGTATGCAAGGGCAGGCAAAAGACATGGAAATCGCAATGAAACACATGAGCCGAACGAAAGATACCATCTATGAAATTTTAAGTAACACGACTTCCCAGCCAAAAGAAAAAATACAAATAGACTGCGACAGAGATTATTTCATGAACGTCCATGAAGCGAAAGTCTATGGTATTATAGATCACATCATTTAAAAAAGTCTGAATTTCCTCAGACCTTACATAAACAGTTTTCAAATAAAAAAAGCGAGATTTTAAACTCGCTTCATTATTTCGTGGATATTATCTTCATAAGGTGTACCCTTACAATGTTCCAATGCAGGGGTAAAATACTTCATCATATTTTCACGATCATTTTCATAAGAGTATTGTAAACCAATCAAATATTCAAATGTACCAACAATCATTTTTTTATCATCACCAAGAGGAGTCTTTCCATCCCACAAAGCTTCTAATTTCTGTTTTACCTCATCAATATATTTGCTTTCTTTCTTCAAAAGAATACTATATTGCATTTCTAAATCCCTGCAAACATTTTCTCCACCATTTGCCTTAACAAAATCAATCATATCACGAGCTTTCTTTGCACGTCCCTGCTCTAAATAATAGTAAAACCCTCTATTCCCCAAAGCAATTTTGTATTTTGCTTTTACACGCATATTTTTCATCATTGCAAACTGATTTTCAACATCATCTTTGCGTCCTTCACTCATATATCCTGACAAACGCATATTTTCTCTATCAAATGCAGAATAGGATACTTTACACATAAAAGAGTCAATTGATTTGTAATATTTGTTAAAATCTTCTTTTTCAAGAGCCTTTACGATTTTATTCCAAGATAACTTACGCATCACTAATGGAATACAAGCTAATATAACTACAAACAACAGTATAATCAATAAATTTTTCATTTTCTTCCATCCAATCTTTTAAGAATATAAAACATTAAGTAAATAATTCCTATATTTTTTATTTCTTGTTTTTTGTTAAACACGCAAACAATTCAAACAATGCCATAAAAACTGAAGCCACAGCAAAAGCATAGTTCAGATACAAAACAACACCTGTATAACCCTGCTGTTTTACATTTATTACCAGCAAGGTTGCTAATAAAATAAATAAGACAATTTTTAAGATTACTTTATTTAAAGGCTTTTGTCTTTCAGCATCTACCTTACTTATTTTCTTTTCCGGAACAAAATTTGTCATTTGTGTTAAATTTGATAAAAATCTTCTAAATTTAAATTCCATAAAAGCATACACTGCAATACCTAAAACAACACAAAGCCATAAAGGAAGTTTAAATGCATAGATAATGACAATTGCAGCGATTCCTAAAAAGAAACGCATACTATACAATTGATATGTTTTCTCCACATCTTTTAACAAGTATGCTCTTTTTGAAAAACGATCATAGTACACTGGTCTTTGACGTGAATCAAAATATACATTCATACCACCGATTTCAGGTGTAGTTTTTTTATCAACCTGTTTTACACGATTTGATCTCTTGTTTTTCATATTTGCCATACAAACACCTCTTTACCACGCAACAATTTCTTCCTGCTCTTCTTCTGACTTAGCAGGCCCTCTCTTAAAATCATAATAAGTTGTTAACCAGCCAGCATCTTCTGGTTTTTCACTGCTTTCTAAAGTTTCTCCATACAACGATAAGAAATCTGTTTCAGATAATTTATCACCCACTGAATTAACTCTGTAAAACTTAGGAGCTTTTCCGATTTGCATAAACATTGTATCAATCATCATATAATCAGCAACATGACTTGCTTTTGTAGAAAATGAAACTTCATCTAACAACGTTCTACAAAACTGCTTAACCATACCTTTATCTACATTACCTCTGAAAATAATAAATGGAATCTTATTATTTGTAACCTTCAATGCTTGACTGAATGTAAACTTATTAACAATATTGACATAGCACTCATCAATAATTTGTTCCATATATGATTGATAATCTTCATCTGACTTTAACATATCCTCATTCAATCGAATATTAAAATATACGGTTGGATGAATCGAACAATGTTTATACAAAGTACCCATTAAATTTGTTGCATAAAGTACTGGATATTTCTTATCTTTCATAGTAGAAGCACCTCCAAAAACTGCTCTCTAATTATAATATATAAATTTTAAAAATAAAAGGACCATGGACAATTCATGGTCCTCTTAAAAGTATAGTTACAAAACTTAGTTTATTAACTATTCTGGCATTGTTACTTTAACACCATTTTCATTTAACTGATCAACAATTTTCTGAGTTGCATCCCAAGCTTCCTGACCAGTTTTTTCTGGAGCAGCTGGAGCTGGGTATTCATACCATTCAACCAATGGTTTATATCCACCGTTAATTCCTGCACCATTTTCATCGATAGCTTTAGAATCACCTGTCCAGATACCGAATGCACAACCAACGATACCTGCAACCAAAATCAATACGATACATTTGATTGGAGTCCATCCTTTTTTGATCAATGCATATAAACCACAAGTGATTAACAATGGAATCAATTTAGGAAGGATACCATCTAATAATGACTGAACATTAATAGCTGGATCAGCAATTGCAATACGAACAGTTGTAGAACCATAGTTAGCAATCAATGCACCTACTGTAAAGATACCTAAGATAGAAGCTGCACGAGTAAATTCTTTTGCGTTAGATGTTAACATACCAACAGCAGAAGTTCCTAAGTTATAAGACCAGTGCATTAAGAAATAACGAATTGCGAACTGCACAGCATTGAAAATTACTAAGAATAAAATAGCACCTATGATAGAAGCATCGTTTAATGCCATATTAGCTGTAATACCACCAACAATTGGTACTAAAGTTAACCAGAACAATGCATCACCGATACCACCTAATGGACCAGCAGCAGAGATACGTACAGAACGAATTGTCTGTGTATCAACTTTATTCTGTTCCAATGAAAGAACGATACCCATAACGAATGTTACTAAGAATGGATGCGTATTTAAGAAGTCCAAGTTGTGAGCCATAGAAGCTTTCAAGTCTTCTTTATTTGTATGGATTTTTGTCAAACCTGGTAAAATAGCCCATAACCAACCTGCAGCCTGCATACGTTCATAGTTGAATGAAGCCTGCAAGAAACAAGACATCCATACCATTTTATTTAAAGTCTTTTTATCCAGTTTTGCAGCTGGAGTCAAATCTTGATAATGTTCAGGAATATTATATGCCATCTGAAACACCTCCTGCTCCTATACCAGCATTAGCTTTAATTTTAGAGTTCATCTGGTAATCGTAAAGAGCGATAGCCAAACCAACCATAGCACACATTAACAATGTAGCACCTGACATTCCTGGAACTGCAGCACAGATATTTGCCATAACGAAACCAGCAAATAAGAATCCCCACATTTCTCCAGACATCATAACTTTCATCAAGATAGCGAAACCAACAAATTTCATAGCTCCACCAGCAGCATCTAATCCAGCCATTACCCAAGACCACTGGAATGAGAATGCACGTAAACTATCACCTAAAGCAGATGCACCATATACACCAGCTACAGCTAATACACCAAACAAGCATCCTAAGATTGCCATTTCAGTGTAGTTAACCATTGCGATACCTTTAGGATCTGCATTTTCAGCAGCTTTATCAGCTTTAGCCATAAGACCTGACATAATTGTAAATGTTAAAGTAACAGCGTACTGTCCAAATACAGCAAATGGAATAGCTAAACCAACAGCTAAACCAACACCATCAGCAGTTGGTTCCAAATTCATTGCGATAGCAAATGCAGCTGTCATGATTGTACCCATGATAGCGTTAGGAGGCTGAGCTCCACCGATTGGCATACTACCAATCTGAACTAGCTGGTAAGCACCACCAACTACGATACCTAATTCAAGATTTCCTAAAATCGCACCCATGATTGGTCCTAATACAACCGGCTGGTACAAAGATTCCAAGAAACTGAACTGGTCAATACCCATAATGAATGCTACTACGAAGATCATAATAGCTTGAACGATTGAAATATCAATACTCATTATTGTTTCTCCTTTCAATTCCTTTAATGAATTTTATTTAAATAGTTTGTTAATGTCTTCAGAAGGTGTATCTGGAACTCGTTTAATTTCAAGTTCTACACCAAGATCCTGAAGTTTTTTGAAAGTTGCAACATCATCATCATTTACTGCAACAGAAGTAGCAACCTGACGTTTTCCTTCTGCCATGTGCATGTTTCCGATGTTAACTTTCTTAATTGGCACTCCGCCTTCCACAAGTTTTAATACATCCTGTGGAGTTTCACAGATAATAGCAATATGCTGTGCTGGACTCGCTTTACCGATAATATCGATAGTCTTCTGAATACTGAAGAAACGTGTCTGTGCATATGCAGGTGCTGCCATGTTCATTAATCCCTGACGGAATGTGTCAGTAGATACTGCATCATTAGCAACTAACAATAAGTTAGCACCTACAACACCACACCACTGTGTTGCTACCTGTCCATGAATTAAACGGTTGTCAATTCTTGTAAGTACAATATCTGGCATCTGGTCTTTTCTCTCCTTTCCTTTTTCTAGACTTGAACGAATCTTGTTTGTTAAATCCAAATCCCAAAGGAATGATTCAACAAGTAACCCCTTTCAGTTCACTATCGATTTTATGCGAAAACAACTCTAAATTCTTTGTAATTTTTATTACTCATTTTGTACTTTTTAGTATTTTGTAGCAAATTCTATAATAAAAATCACAACCTTGCATAATTTTACATAATTTTTGCAAAAAAATCCATATCACAAAATTATCGTTGATTATGTGATATAAAAAATATAGAATCTATATATCTATCACTTTTTAGTAAAAATGAAATTATTTTCATAAAATACACATAATTTTATCAAGAGTTTTTCCTTTTCTACTTTATAAACTTTTGTTATACTATAGAAAAAAGGAGAGTGTATACATGTTTACCAAAACAACAAGCTTTGCTTTTAGTGAATATGGAGAAATCGTTAATAAAAGTGAGTATAAATTCCCTCAAAAAAATATACATTCTACACTTCGTATTAAAGAGAAGAGTTTTACTTCTTTTCTTTCCTATGATCATGATGTATATATTCAGGCTACTTCAGGAATCGTTATGTTAGTCGTATGCAAAGAAGGGGATATAAAAGCTCCAGAGCAATTTATTATTCATAGGACAATAAAAATCAAAAAAGGTATTCTATTTAACTTCATAAGCATTTCACATTCAGCACGTATTCTTATGAATACAGATACTAAGGCAAAAAAAACAACACATCCTCTTCCAAAAGATGCTCCTATTGTATATGAGCCAATCATTCCAAGTTTCGAGATCAAAGAAATATTATCTTATTTTTATCAAGTAAGAAATGCCAGTTATGAATTTCCAGGTGAAGAACATGAATTTTGGGAATTGACTTTTATTGATAATGGTGAGTTAACAACAACAGTTAATGATGAGGAATATAATCTTGATGAAATGGATTTGATTTTATATGCTCCTGGTCAATATCACACACAAAAAACCGGGCATTCGAAGTCCTGCAGTTATTTAACGATATTATTTGATATGGAACTTCCAGATGCATATTTATTAACAGATCGTGTGTATCATGCTCATCGAGATATTCAAAATGCACTTAACAATTTTATTAAAGTATCAAGCAATGATATGCTGTATGATAACGAACTCATGCTTTGTTATTTAAAAGAGTTAATTATACGTATTCTACAGTATGATTTTTTATCAAGCTCACCAATCGCTTCCACCCCTATGCAGCAGCGCTTTGAAAATGAATTATTAAATGAAATCATTGTTTATATAAATGATATGATATATAAACAATTGACTATAGAAGAGATATGCAACAAATTTTCCATCTCTAGATCTAGTTTACAGCTTTTATTTAAAAATAATTTAGGCACCGCCCCTAAACAATATATCAGTGATTTAAAGCTTAATAAAAGTAAGCATCTTATCAAAGAAAGTATGTATACAATAAGTGAAATTGCCAGTATGCTAGGCTTTACAAGTATCCATTATTTTTCCAGAAAATTTAAACAGCAGTTTGGTATTACGCCTACTGATTATGCAAAAACTATCTACAATTAAAATAACTATAGCTTTTCTTTCATAATCCTTAATCTTGCTTTATAATTATAAGTCATATATAAAAAATACACCTCTCCATATGGAATTAGGTGTATTTTTTATTCATAAGCTTATCTTCTTTTTTCTTATTGATTCGTGAATCTTAGATACCATCACTAGATTCTACTTGTTCAACTTCTTTAAGTTCAAAACGAACTACCTGATCTTTACCTGTATTCAATGCCATATTTGTTAAAGTTTCTAAATCTTCAATAAATTTACGACCCATTGCTACTTCTACAAGCATTGGAAGGTTTGTACCAGCAACTACCTGAACATTTCCTCTTGGGAAACCTACTTCTACAGCCGTTTTAAATGGAGAACCACCTGGTAAATCAGAAAGAACTAAAATTCCTTCGCAATCTTTTAATTCATCCATCGCACTCGTTAAAGCTGCACGAAGTTCATCAATTCCCCACTCCTGTACGAAATCGATTGCTTTATAGTTTTCCTGTTCTCCACCAATCAGGTTTAAAGAACTAGTTAATCCACTACCAAAATTTCCATGACCTGTTACGATTAATCCAATCATATTGTTCCTCCTTATATATGTATCAATTATTTTATACGATTTTTCATTTAAAATCTATCTTTTTGTATATGGATGTAAAATTACACCTTTAACAACACGATTTACTTCTCCAGTTGGACATGGATTATCTGGTGTAATACCATAAGATAATGATTTAAACAATGCTAAAATCTGTGCACATACGATATAGTTGAATCCCAGGAATGCATTATCGTGTTCTTCATTTAATTCACATGCATAAGCATAATCTACAAGAGAAGCAATTTCTTCATCTTTCTTATTCATGATTGCAACGATTTTGTTTCCTTTACGCTGTCCACTCATTTCTTTGATCAAATCTACTTCATACTGACGAGTGTATGGATCATCACTTACATAAACAACTGTCAATGTTTCATCGTTGATGATTGATTTAGGACCATGTCGGAATCCCATTGGTGTATCAAACATAGTTGCTACTTTACCAGCAGTAAGTTCCAGCATTTTCAACTGGCTTTCCTGTGCAATACCTTTTAAGCAGTTAGCTCCTAAATATACGATACGATTGAAATCATATTCTCCTGCAATATTTTTGAAGAATTCATAATCCTTCATTGTTTTTTCAGCAGCACTGATAACATCTTCCAACTCCGCTTTTACACTGTCTAATTCATCTAAGCTGAAGCATAACAATGTTGCCAGCATCATATTTGAGAAACTTGAAGTCATTGCGAAACTTTGATCGTGTGTTTCTGGAGTCAAGTTAATTGCGTATGCATTATCTCTTGTTTCTGCAGCTTTTGATAAAGCACCTTCTGCGTTACATGTAATGAATAAGTGGTAAACATTTTCTCCACATACTTCATCTGCTACATCAACAGCACCAACAGATTCAGGAGAGTTTCCACTACGTCCATAAGAAATTAATAATGTTGGTTTATTCTGTGATAGATAATTTTCTGGAGTAGCTACGATATCTGTAGTTCCATAAGATTTTGTTTTGAAATTTGTTCTTTTCGCAACATATGTATAAATAGCATTACCAACAAATTCACTTGTTCCTGCACCTGTTAAGATAATATCATAATCATCATGTTTTGTTACATTTTCAATAAATGCTTTTAATTCTTCTTTAGAGTCTTCAATCTGTTTGATTGTTTTTCTCCATGTTGATGGCTGCTGATTGATTTCTGCAGCTGTAAAGATTCCTTTTAGGTTTTCCCATTCAGATTTGTCTTTTCCAAAAATCATGTTATCGCTCCTTTTCTGGTATAATATACCCTTGAATTCGTTTACATTATAATACTCAGTTATCTAAAAAACAATTCCTAGTATAGAAGGTTGTTAATTTGTGCAAAAAACTTGCTAATTTGATATATTTATTTTTGATAATTAAATCATTTTTGAAAAAAACCTTTGCATTCTTTACAAAGGTTAATATGTTTCATGAATCCATAAAGGTTTATGTAATAAAGCAAACGCTTCTTTTACGGAGCTAATATCACAACAAAACAGTTTGTTAAACAATTCATAATTATTAATATGTGCCATAATATAAGAATTCTTTTTTGGTATCGCTAATGGAAATAACTTTTCCAGTTTCTCGCTAGGACTTACATTTATAAATATCTCTTCTGCTTTTCCTATTGCACATTTCAACATTCGAAGCAAGGCGATAGAATCTAAATAGATAGCTTCTTCTACATGTACTTCTCCATTTTTCATACCAAATATCAAATACCCTTTTACTTCTTTGTTTTCATCACGATAAATTACCATCTGCTTTTGTGTCGCAACCAGTTCTTTCTGCATCATTTCATAAGAATCCAATGTTCTTTCATAAAATCCATCAAAACGAGAAGTAAATTTTTGATACACTTCCAACAGTTCTTTTAACTCTGCACTGTAAGATACATTCTGAATCGTTACTTTATTTAATTCCTCTTTTTTTATCATATATTGTTTTTGATAATAAATTGTATGAAACCCAAATGGTTCATACAAACGCGGCTGAAATGCAGGCACAAGAGTAATGAGATGTGTATGAGCTGCTTCATCTAACATTGACTCTGTCAACTTTCGCATATATCCTCTTCTTCGATAATCAGGTGATGTAGATACTCCACATAAAAAACCGCAAACAAGTTTTCTTCCATGAAAATGCAATACATGGCGATTCATCTGCAAACTGCTTACAATCTTTTGATCCTTTTCTTCAATCAGACAAACTCCTGAATCAAAAAGATGTTTAAAATAAAAATTCAAATAATTGCGATCTAATGTAGGATAGGATTGTTTCCATAATTGATAGACTTCACTTTTATCATAAACTCTTGCTTCTCTTAACATAGCCTATTCCTCATCATGAACATCACTTTCACTATATTCCACATCTATGACACTATCATCATATATTTGTCTGCTATCTTCAAAATAAGTGTCTGCATCTTTTTGTATATCTTCCATGTTTCTTTTTATCTTATGCCTGATATATAAAAGGAAAATTCCTACCACAAGCAATATGATGATTACCAGTGGCAACAAAATTGGAAGTATCGCCAAAAACAAATATATCAAACCAATACATACAAAAATATAAATTAAAGTTTCCATGGAAATCCTCGCTTTCTTTTTCTTTATTATAAAACATTTTTTTCATGATGTATATTGAAAAAGAGGGAATATGTCCCTCATAAAAATAATTCTCTTTCATCTACTCTCAATGCTTTCGCCAAGAGTTCCACTACCCGAAGCGACACATTTCTTTTTCCTAATTCCACATCGGAAATATAATGTTGCTGGAAACCGCATAAGTCTGCCAAATCTTCCTGTGTCAAATGCTGCTGCCTGCGCAGTCTTCGAACATTACGTCCAAATCGGGTTTCAATATTCTCAAATTCATATAATATTTCCTGCTTCTTTTGTTTTTCCACCATCTCCTTTTCAGAAGCAATGAGAGTCTTATCATGTTTCTCCATAAAGACTCCCTTCTGGAAAGTGTTACCTTCTTTCCAATAAGTATTTTATCATATTTTATTTATATTCCCTTTTTTTGCTTTCTTTTTTTTATTGAAATATCCAAATATGATACTTCCCCATAAAAGAAAAGCAATTCCAAAATATAGGGGGCCTTGAAAAGCAGGAGAATGGGATTCTTCCTCTGTATCCTTTGCGATAACATTTGTCGCATTATACGCCTCTTCCATTCTTTTTTCATATGTATACTGTGGATTTTTAATAATTGGATAGGCATACCCCTTTTTTAACAGTTCTTCCTGAAGCAGCATTTCATCCGCAAAAAGATAAACAGGAAGATCCTTTGTTATTTTTGAACTTGGATCAATTTCAAAAGTAACTGTATTTGCTTCTTCTAATAAAGAACAAGTCATATCCCATCCTTTATCATCCGTTATTTTCGTATTAAATAAAGAAAGATTCAATTCACTTCCTTCACTTTTCACAATGATCTGATCTTTTTGACAAGAAACCATTTCTGCTTTATAACTTTTCTCATGTAAAAAAGGAAAAAGTGCAGTTAGAACGATCATGAACAGTTTCATCTTCATCACCATTTCTATTTTGCACTTTTCTTTCTCTTTTATACATTGCGATACTGATTTGCAATTTCTTTTAATTTAGCTAAACGATGTTTCATACCAGATTTTGAGATTGTTTCATCAAACTGTTCTTCACAATACTCACAAAGTTCAAGTAAGCTTGCCTCTGGCATAGCTTTACGGGCATAAGCTGCATTCTGAAGTTTTACAGGTAAAGCATCTAAACCTTTATAATTTTCAATCCACTGAATATCTTCCAGCTGACGTTTTCCTGCTGCCATGCTTTTCATTTCATTCGCAAGTTCACAATTATCTAATCGTGTTAAAGAATTCATAAAATCTCTTTGAATACGACTATCTTCAAAGGTAAATACAGCTTCACTTGCACCTACACAACGTAAAAAATCACTGATTTTATCACTCGCTTTTAAATAAACTACATCGTTATTTCTACGTTTAATATATTTTGCAGGCAAATTAAATTTCTGCATGATCTTCTGAATAAACTTTGCCAATTCTACATTTGTTGTACTTATCTCCAAATGATAATTGCTTTTACTAGGAGAGTTTACAGAACCTCCCGCTAAAAATGCACCGGCCAAATACGCTCTTGCACAGCACTCTTTCTTTAACAGCTTCATAGATGGGTGTGTCTGCAACCCTTTATCTGTAAAGATTTCCAAATCTTTCAAAATTTCCATCGCTTTATTTTCTACACGTATTACATATACATTATTCTTTTTTAGTTTCATTTTTCGAATAACGGATAATTGTGTCACCACATCATATCGTTCCTTCAAAAGCTTATAAATTCGTTTCGCAGTTGTCGCATTTTCTGTTTTTACTGTTAGATGCAATCCACTGGAATCAAAATTCATAGTAGAGCACATCTGTAAAACCGCACTTAACTCTGCCCGCATACAACATGTATGCAATTGATTTGCGGCAATTTCTGCCTTCACATCTGTTGTAAAAGACACAATCATCATCCTATCTGTTCAATTAACTCTTTTACTATATCACGAATCTTATTTGAATCATGACGAATTAAATTATCTTCGAAAGATAATATATCTCGATATAAAATATCAAAAGTATGTTCTTTTTCTACTACTTTTATTGGCTCACTGCCCATTTTCTTATATTTCTCTAATATTTCAGAAGAGGCTTTGTTACTGTGTGTTACAACAATATCAACTGCACCTTCAAAAGAATGCTTCTGCAAAGCACGTACATGATCTTCCAATGAGAAATGATCTGTTTCTCCCGGCTGACTCATTGCATTACAAAAATAAATCTTTGGTGCCTTGTTGTTTTTTAATTCCTCCACAATACCATCTACAATTAAATTAGGAATAATACTTGTATATAAGCTTCCTATTCCATATAAAATAATATCTGCATCATGAATTGCCTGTAATGCTTCTCTTGTAGGCTCTACAGGTTTATCATAAAATACCTTTCCTATACGATTATTAAACTCTGGAATATTGCTTTCTCCTCGTACAATCGTACCATCTTCCATTATGGCATATAACGTAATGACCTGTAAAGAGCAAGGAACGATATTTCCTTTTACTTTTAAGAATTTTGAAAATGTACGAATAGCTTCCATAAAACCACCGCTTGTTTGAGTCATAGCCGTAAGAATTAAATTTCCTAGATTATGACCTCCAACATCTTCATCATCCCCTTCAAAACGAAAGTTCATCAAAGAAGTAAAGATAGTTTCCTCTTCTGCCATTGCACACATGACATTTCGTATATCCCCCATTGCTGGAATATGAAACTGACGGCGAATACGCCCTGTACTTCCTCCATCATCCGCAACTGTTACAATAGCAGTCAAATTAATATCCTCAATTTGTTTTAAACCTCTAAGCATTACAGAAAGACCGGTACCTCCACCGATAACAACAACATTTTTCATTCGTCTTATCCCACTTTCTTATCTCTATGTGATTTATAACAATGATACTGATCCTTATAATGTGCATATAACCAATTTGTTATAGACACACTTCGATGATGCCCCCCTGTACAGCCAATCCCTACCATTATATGATTTTTATTTTGATTTTTATATTGTACAAATGCAAAATCAAGTAAGGATTTTATATTTCTTATACACTCTTTGGTTTCTTCAAACCCCATAACATAATCATATACTGGAGCATCATCTCCGGTTAGACTTTTTAACTCCTTTATATAATATGGGTTTGGAAGAAATCTGACATCAAAAATAAAATCAGCATCTAGTGGAACACCATGTTTAAATCCAAAAGAAACAAATGATATAGAAAGTGCAGGCTGCTTATCCATGGATAGTTTTTCCATTAGAATGCTCTTTAATTCTCCCTGTCCAAGCTTTGTAGTATCAATATGTAAAATAGCTCTATCATTTAATTCTTCAAACATATCACGTTCATATTCAATTGCTTCCTCTAAAGTCGTTGCTTTTCCACTTTGAATCATCGGATGATGTCTTCTTGTAAATTTATAACGCAATAACAGACACTGATCTTGTGCATCTAGAAAAACAACCGTTACCTTCAAATCCAGACTTTCAAAATATTGTAAAAATTTTGGATAGTCCTGCGCTGTTGTTGCCAAAGCAAGATTTGAATAGCGCTCATCCAACTCTTTATTTTTTTTCCTAATAATTTTTCCAAGGTTCTCAATCAACTGTACTGGAAAATTATCAATACAATGATAACCCATATCTTCTAATATACCCATACAGGTTGTTTTCCCTGCACCAGACATTCCCGTAATAAGTACGATATTTTGATTTTCCATAAGTTTCACCTCGCTATAAGTTTACCACAGCCTATACATATGTACCAGTTTAACTGATATTTTAATTACTAAAATTGTTTTCTCAAAATATTGCATTTTACAACATGATATATTCCTAATCTTTTATAACAACTAACTAAGCGAAAAATTATATTTTTCATTCTGTAAGCAATGCATGATAAAAAGGTTCCATATAGAGGGATCTTGACTTTCTCTTGACGATCATAGAATTAACATTTGAGTGTAAGCACAAAATAGTGTATACAAAATAAAGCAGAAAGATTTCCAATTTTGTTTATATTTTCTTTCTGCTTTTTATTAACAATATATTTTTTCTGTTTTAGCGATTCATTCCAAAAATTTATACCCTCCTATTTCTTACATAATTCATTAATATCAAAGATTCTGACACTTTTTACACTTTATCTTTACAATAAGAAACGAGCTGCACTTTTGACTCTTTCTTCCTTTTTATCAGGAAATCGAATTCCATTTATGATGATGACGCATTAATAATTCATCAGCCTCTGTTGGTCCATCGCTATCTGCCATATAGGTAAATAATGGCAATTGTTCCTGTTTCATTCTTTCTTTTAACTGTTCTACATAACTCCAGCTGTATTCAATCTGATCCCATTTTGAAAACCATGAGGTATCCTGCTGAACAGCTGCCTGTAATAAACGCTCATATGCTTCAGGAGTATTGATTCGATTAAAATCAGAACAGCTTTGACAGAAGTCCATACTTGTTGTGACAATTTCATCGCTATCTCCCGGTTTCTTTATATTAAACTGAAAATACACTCCTTCTGTCGGCTGTATACGAATTAACAAAACATTCGCATCTACATCTGGATTTGTTCTTTTAAATGTAATCACAATTTCCATCTCTCTGCGATTTAATTTCTTTCCTGTACGAATATAGAATGGAACATCTTTCCAGCGTTCATTGTCCACAAACAATCGCAATGCCGCATATGTTTCTGTCATAGAATCATCTTTTACTTGATTTTCTTTTTGATAATGAAAATATTGTCCCAAAACAACACTGTCATGAATATCAAGCTTTTCTACAGAGCGCAATGCATGCAATACATCTAATTGTTTCTGATGCATATCTTCTCCAAAAAAAGTTGCAGGCTGCTCCATAGCGACAAGGGATAAAATCTGAAATAAATGATTCTGAACCATATCCTTCAAAGCTCCGCTTTGATCGTAATATCCTCCACGATTCTCTACTCCAACAGTTTCTAATGCACTAATCTGTACATGCTCTATGTACTTAGCATTCCATACATCTTGAAAAATAGGATTCATAAAACGAATGGCCTGCATATTGCGAACCATTTCTTTTCCAAGATAATGGTCAATATGAAAAATATGATTTTTTGTAAAGAAAGCTTCTAAGTCCTTATTCAATGCCTTAGCAGAAGCCAGGTCCTCACCAAACGGTTTTTCAATAATTACTTTCCCAAGACAAGCGTTCTCTACTTTTTCCAAACCTTTCGCAATAACTGCAAAAAATCGAGGGGCAACCGCAAAATAGAAGATATGATTTTTTAAATGATGTGCTTTATAGAAAGCATCCAGCATTTCATAATTATTTAAATCCGTAAAATCCATCTGTACATAATGAATGCGTTTTGAAAAACGTTCGTATTCATCTATCCGATAAGGAAGCCGAGCAAATTTTTTCACCCAATCTTTCACTTCTTCACAATAACTATCATGGTCATATGCTCGACGGCCAATGATAACAATTGAAAAATCATCAGCCAATTTTTTTTGTGCCTGCAGATTATAAAAAGCAGGCAGCAATTTACGGAATGTCAAATCACCTGTTCCACCAAAAATAGTAAATGTTAAATTTTCCATACTATTTCCCCCATTCGTGATGAAAACTTCCGTCCTTATCAATACGTTCAAATGTATGAGCACCAAAATAATCTCGCTGTGCCTGAATCAGATTAGCTCCGACATGATTTTTTGTAAATAAATCTAAATAGCTGATTGCATTGGCCATAGCAGGAACAGGAATTCCACTTAACATCGCCTGTGCCGCAATCTGTCGTAATGCGTTTTCATAAGAAATGACACGTTTTTCAAATACTTCATCAAGCAATAAATGAGATAAATTCTTTTCATGTTCATATGCCCTTGTAATATCATTTAAAAATTTTGCCTGAATGATACAGCCTGCGCGGAAAATAGATGCAATCTTGCCAAGGGGAAGATTCCAGTCATATGCTGTACTTGCTTGTTTTAAAAGATCAAACCCTTGTGCATAAGCAATAATTTTTGCAGCATATAGACTTTTACGTACATCTTCAATTAATGTTTCATGATTAGGGATTTTTGCAATCTTTATTCTAGGATAATGTTCTTCTGCTGTTTTTCTTGTTTCTTTATTTGACATCAAGCGCGCATTTCCGGCAGCAGCAATCATAGAAACATCAATTCCCTGTTTCAAGGCCTCCATATTCGTCCATCGTCCAGTGCCTTTTTGCTGAGCGCTATCTTTAATCATATCGACTAAACTTTGCGTGCTCATATCATCCATTTCCTGAAATATTTCTGAGGTAATACGAATTAAGAAACTGCTTAGTTCACCTTTCTGATATTCTTCGAAAATTTTTCCTATTTCCTGATTATTAAATTTCCCAATATGTTTTAAAACAAGATAAGCCTCTGCAATCAGCTGCATATCCGCATATTCAATTCCGTTATGCACCATCTTTACATAGTGACCAGCTCCATTTTCACCAATATACGTACAACATGGAGTGCCATCTTCACTCTTAGCCGCAATATTTTCTAAAATGGATCGAATTTCTTCATATGCTTCACAATCCCCGCCTGGCATAATGCTTGGTCCTTTTCGAGCGCCTTCTTCACCACCTGAAATACCAATTCCAAAATAATGCAACCCCTGTCTTTTCACATATGCCTCTCTACGTATGGTATCTTCAAAGAATGAATTACCGCCATCCATAATAATATCGCCATTTTCAAGCAACGGAAGCAGTTGTTCAATCACAGCATCTACTGCTTTTCCTGCCTTTACCATCAGCATTACTTTACGAGGTTTTTCCAAAGATTTTACAAACTCTTCCAATGTCTCATAAGGGATAAAGTTTTCATGGGGATTTTTTTCCACCATTTGTTTTGTGACTTCATAACTGCGATTATATCCTGCTACTTTATATCCATGATCTGCCATATTCAAAGCTAAACTTCTTCCCATGACAGCCAATCCTATAATACCTATCTGATTCATATACATCCTCCTCTCTTTTATTCATAGCACACAATACTTACACCTTGTGCTATGGCATCAACTGTATCTTTTTCTTCCAATAAACCATTTTCATCAATCGCAAACGCAACTAAATTATCACTATTTCGATTTGCGACAAACAAGTAACGATCATCAAGGGAAAGATTGATATCGCGAGGATGATCGCCTCCACTTGAAATCACCTGTAAAATCGCAAAACTTTGTGTATCTACAACATAGACACGATTTACTTCACGAACGGATATATACAATCGTTTTTCATTTTGACTCAAACGAATTGCAGCTCCTCCGCCTTTTTCATTCTCTTTCAGCAATGAGATTTTCTTTAAAATCGTATTAGTCTCTAAATCAATAGCAAACACTTCACAGCTATCTTCACTAACCATATATAATATATGATCATCATGACTTGCAACACCATGGCGAATCCCTGTATGTTTTGGAAATGAAAGAACTCTTTTAAATTCCAGAGTATCACGATCATACACATATACATGGTCTAATAAACGACATGGCACATATACATGCGACTTCGTTAAAATTGCCTGATGTGCTCCCGAATGTTCTTGAATCTCAACTTTTTTATCTTCCACTAACTGATGATTTTCAAAACAATAGCGAATCAGTGTTCCTTCATGATAATTAACTGTATATATATAAGTTTTATCTTGTCCAACATAACATGCCGTACAGCTTTCTTTTCCGGCTTTATATGTTTGTCCATCTTTCAAAACACATATACCTGCAGCTTCTTCCTGTATTGGAAATACAAAACGATTATAATCATATGATAAATATTTTGCATCTCTTGTTTCAAAGTATACACTTGTTTCTATAAATTTATCTTTTTCAGTATCAAATACAAAAGAGTAAACTCCTTTGCTTGGTGCATAAGTTCCTACCCAACCTTTTATTGTTTTCATAACAAGCCTCCATTCATATCATTACTGCTTATAATCATCATACAAGAGTGTCATTTTAAAAGCAATTTGCATGCTCAACCGAAATATCTTGGGATACTTCCCTGATTTCTCTTATGATGTATTATAGCTAACACAATATATAGACATGAAACTAAAGTTATAGATATATCTTTTAACAATAAAGATGGAGTATTTTATTGTCACATTTGTGCTATCATTCCTTCAAGCAACAAAATACTTGCATAAAAAATGACGCTCTCTATCATTATTTACTTGTATGAAATATTATATCCACAATTTTTGATTAACATTTTGAGAATTGTAAAACATGATAAAATTAGCACTTTAGTGCAATTTTATTGCATACCTGCTGCATTGCCATTGCTACTCACAAAACTTATATCCGCTTATTCTGCATTATTATTAGATTATGATACAGCTTCAACCTGAGCAATTAATTGTTCCTTATCAGTTCACAAAATCAAACCAATGGAAGATTATCATTTTCATCGTTTATTTCTGCTGCATAATAATTCAAATACATATTAAGTTGTCCAACTGCTTTTGGCATCAATTTAATCGTCTTTAATTCAAGCAATACACATGATCTTTATCGGCTTGTTTTCTGGAATTTACAAGAATGAGATGGAAATTAGATTAAACATATTTAATATTTTGTAAACAAGTGTATATATTTTACATATACTATAATTATCATAATATATACTTAAATCTTTTGACATATGCGTGCATAATTGTATGTTGAAGGTAGAAATACCGCAAACAGTACGGCTCCTACCGCCATAAGTGTAGGGCGTTAAAGTGTGGAGGGATGCATAATCCTTCCTTTTAATTTTTTATAAAACACTTAGCATTATTCTTCATCAGAAGAAAAGTAACCGCAAAATAAAATAGTGTATATGATAAAAGATAACAATATGTCACACTTA
>ENA-OROR01000292-OROR01000292.1-human-gut-metagenome-genome-assembly--contig:-NODE-292-length-48954-cov-5.047547_pt1 | contig 48954 bp, 50 predicted proteins | sample MGYA00242135_ERZ509060 | MGnify/ENA primary metagenome ERZ509060 (study PRJEB26280, sample SAMEA2338742) | human gut metagenome | biome: human gut; feature: human-associated habitat; material: faeces... | reverse complement strand
TGCGTGCAACGAATTTTGAAGAAGTTTGTCTTGGATATAATCAGGAAGAGGCAATGGAAGAGGCGACAAGATGTCTCAATTGTAAAAATGCAAAATGTATCGAAGGATGTCCGGTATCGATTAATATTCCGGCATTTATTCAGGAAGTAAAGGAAGGAAATATCGAAGAGGCTTATAAGATCATCGGTCAGTCTTCCGCACTTCCGGCAATTTGTGGACGTGTCTGCCCACAGGAATCGCAGTGTGAAGGAAAGTGTATCCGTGGAATCAAGGGAGATCCGGTATCTATCGGAAAGCTGGAGCGTTTTGTTGCAGATTATGCATTGGAGCATGATATTAAACCGGAAGGAGCAAAAGAGCAGAACGGGCATAAGGTCGCTGTAATCGGTTCTGGTCCATCCGGACTTACATGCGCAGGAGATCTTGCAAAGTTGGGCTATGATGTGACAGTATTTGAAGCACTTCATGAGCTGGGAGGAGTTCTTGTTTATGGAATTCCTGAGTTCCGTCTTCCGAAACAGAAGGTTGTTGCAAAAGAGATTGAAAAAGTAAAAGAATTAGGTGTTAAATTCGAAACCAATGTTGTAATCGGAAAATCAACAACCATTGATCAGCTGATCGAAGAAGAAGGATTTGAAGCTGTATTTATCGGTTCCGGAGCAGGACTTCCGATGTTCATGGGAATCCCTGGAGAGAACGCAAATGAAGTATTCTCTGCAAATGAATATCTGACAAGAAGCAACTTGATGAAAGCCTTTGATTCTTCTTATGATACACCGATCGCAGCAGGTAAGAAAGTAGCAGTTGTCGGCGGTGGAAACGTTGCCATGGATGCGGCAAGAACAGCCCTCAGACTGGGAGCAGAAGTTCACGTCGTATACAGAAGAAGCGAAGCAGAGCTTCCTGCACGAGTGGAAGAGGTTCATCACGCCAAAGAAGAAGGTGTCATTTTTGACCTTCTGACCAACCCAAAACAGATCAATGTAGATGAAAACGGAAATGTTAAGAGCATGACAGTGATCAAGATGGAACTGGGTGAGCCGGATGCTTCCGGAAGAAGACGTCCGGTAGAGATTCCGGGATCTGAGTATGACATTGATGTAGATACAGTGATCATGTCTCTTGGAACTTCTCCAAACCCATTGATTTCTTCTACCACAAAAGGTCTGGAAGTAAATCGCAGAAAATGTATCGTTGCAGAGGAAGAAAATGGACAGACCTCCAAAGAAGGCGTATATGCCGGCGGAGATGCTGTAACTGGCGCTGCAACAGTTATTCTTGCAATGGGTGCAGGAAAAGCAGGAGCAAAAGGAATTGACGAGTATCTGAAAAACAAAGAAAAATAGAAACAGAGCAAACTAGCAGGCAAGGCCTGTAAAAGAGAACTCCGCATGGATTCTTCTTCCGAATATTCGGGACCTGATGATATGCGGAGTGTTTTGTGTGTATAAGGAGAGAAAAAGAATGACAAAAAAAGAACTGGCATTGGAATATCATAAAAAAGGATACAACTGCGCGCAGGCAGTGGCATGTGCATTTTGTGAGGAACTCGGGGTAAGTGAAACAGAAATGTATAAAATTGCAGAAGGATTTGGTCTGGGTATGGGTATGATGGATACCTGTGGAGCGCTGACCGGACTGTTTATGCTGATCGGGTTAAAAAACAGCGGCGGAACAGAGCAGGCAGGAAAGACGAAGGCAAGCACTTACAAAAAGACGAAAGAGTACGCTGCAAAGTTCCAGGAGATTAATGGATCTGTTTATTGTAAAGAATTAAAAGGGGTAGCAACAGGAAAAATCCTTGCTCCGTGTGATAAATGTATTTTAGATGCAGTGGAACTTGCAGAGCAGTTCCTGGAAGAAAATTAAGATGGAGAGGATGAAAGCAAGGCAGGTGCTGTCCATTACGCTGACACTGTTCGCGGTGTTTTTTGGTGCAGGAAATATGATCTTTCCGCCGGCAATGGGACAGCAGGCCGGAGAACATTATATCCAGGCGCTGGCAGGATTTATCGTGACAGATGCGGGGATCGCTCTGCTTGGGATGATCGCAGTGGTGTTGGTCGGAACAGAAGTCAGTGACCTGGGAGAGCTGGTCGGCAGAAGGTTTGCGATCTTTTTATCTGTTTGCATTTATCTGCTGATCGGTCCTTTGTTTGCACTGCCGCGAACAGGAAGCGTTTCTTTTGAACTTGCAGTGCGCCCGTATCTGACAGAGCCGAATGTATGGTGGGTATCTTTGATCGTGACAGGAATTTTTTTCGGACTGACCTATTATCTGAGCGGGAATCCGAAAAAGGTGGTGAATCTGATCGGAAAATACCTCACTCCGGTGCTTTTGATCTGTATTGTCCTGATTTTTCTGGCATGTGTTTTAATGGAAAAATCACCGCATGGCCGGGTTCAGTATGGCAGCATCGGTGCCCCTCGGGGAGCATATGCAGAAATTCCGTTCTTTCAGGGAATGATTGAAGGATATTATGCTCTGGACGGTCCGGCAGGACTGGTGTTTGCGATTATTATCATCAATGCAGTGCGGGGATATCAGGTAAAAACAAAGAGAAACATCATTAAATACACACTGATCTGCGGGGCTGGTGCAGCACTGATTCTTTCGGTTGTGTATTATATGCTGACGTATATCGGTGCAGTGACGCAGACGCCATTTTCCAACGGCGGCACACTGCTTCATGCAGTGGCAAGTGACCTGCTGGGTCCTGTGGGAGGAATTGTACTGGGAGTTGCGGTGTTTTTTGCGTGTATGACGACATCCATTGGACTGACAACATCTTTTGCAGATTATTTCCACGAACTGTTTCCGAATATGTCATACAAGAAGATCACAGCAATTGTCTGTCTGTTCAGTTTTGTGATCAGCAACATCGGTTTGGATATGCTGGTACAGGTATCGCTTCCGGTTCTGATGATGATCTATCCGGTGACCGTTGTGCTTGTGATTCTTTCGTTTTTCAAGAAGTGGATTGGAAATCGAAAGATGGTATATGTACTGGGAATGCTGTTTGCGTTCTGTGTTGCTTTTGTAGACGGGATGCAAAGTGTGAAAATTATGCTGGGTCCTGTTACAGAATTCTGCCGGCAGCTGCCGTTTTATGATCTTCGGCTTGGCTGGATCATACCGGCAGTGGCGGGAGCTTTGTTGGGACTGCTGCCAATATGGAAATATAACAGAGAATGAGAGATTCTATAATTTAACAGAATAGAGTAGAGTGAAAGAAGGAGCAGGTACCGGTCATTCCGATATATATGGAATGACCGGTACCTGCTCCTTTTTTGTCTTTATAGCATTGCACAAAAAGAGGACTTGAAACAGTTTTTTTCTTGAATTTAAAACCTTTTTGTTATAAACTGCGTTATATTTATGTAGAACGTTTTACAAATTGAGAATCTGAAAGGAGAACGGGTGCAAAATGCTTGATAAAAACTCAATAGAAGACAAAAAAGTAATCCGTAGGATTCAGTCCGGAGAGGCAGAGGACAGTCAGATTCTGATTGAAAAATATTATCAGGAAATTTTCCGGTTTTCTTATTACATGACAGGAAATAAAGAAGACGCATATGACTGCACACAGGAAACTTTTCTGAAAATGATACGATATATCGGACAATATAAAGAAATGCAGAAATTTAAAGCATGGTTGTTTCAGATTGCAAGGAATGTCTGTTATGACGGTTTTCGTAGAGAAAAGGAGATTCCTTCGGGAATTTCCAAAGAGTTTGTACAGGGAGAATCTCTGGAAACACCGGAGAAATATATGCAGGCAAAGCAGATGTCGGAAAGAGTAAGAGATGCCCTGTCTCAGCTTCCGGATATGCAGAGAGATGTTTTGATTCTTCGGTTTTATCATGAACTAAAGATCAAAGAGATTGCGCAGATCACAAACACAGGAAATGCAACCGTAAAATCTAGGCTGCGGCAAGGGATGGAAAAAATGAAGAGGGCTTTGGGAGAGGAGATATGGTAGATGACACGAAAAGAAAAGAAGCTTTATGAGCAGATGCGGCAATATCAGCCACCGGATGTGGAGGCGGAGAAATACTTTGAAATGCAAAAAAAAGCACAGGAAGAAATCGCAAAGGAAAAAATTTTACCACGACTGCATTTGTTTGAGAGAATCTGGATCCAGGCAGAATATCTGTCAATCTGGTTTTGGATCACGGAAGGAATCCTTCTTGTGGCAGGAATCGTATTAACTCAGACGGCAGATAAGGAATCGTATATTACATTTGGGTATGTACTTTCTCCACTCCTTGCGATGATCGGATTTCCGGCTATATTGAAAAGTTTTTCGAATGGAGTTGGAGAACTGGAACAGTCCTGCCGCTATAATTTGAGGGAAATTTTTGGAATGCGTATTTTACTGACAGGAGTAACAGAGGCAGTGGTACTTGTTATTGTTTTGGAAACCGGAGAGTTAAAAGAGGGAAGCATGATGGAAAGTGTTTTGAAAGTGTTTGTTCCGTTTTTGTTTTCTACAGCGATCTATTTTTGGATCATCCGTCATGTTTCAACAAAGGCTGTGTACAGTATTCTGGCAGGTGCAGCGGTAATGCTGTGTATCGGGTGCATGCAGCTGAAAACATTCTGTGAGATGCATCCGGAGCTTTTATGGATTCAGAAGGAAAACGTATTATTTTTGGCTTTTTTGGGAGCATTGTTTCTGACTGTGATAGGAGCAAGACAGTATCTGCAGTTCATTGGAAAAAAGAAAAAAGGATGGGATGAATTATGGAACTTCAATTAGACAGAGTGACAAAACAATATGGAACGAAGCGGGCAGTAGATCGTCTGAATCTTTCTATGAAAGTAGGAGTATATGGCCTGCTTGGCGCTAACGGAGCAGGAAAGACGACATTGATGCGCCTGTTATGTGATATTTTGAATCCGACATCCGGGGAAATCCGGTACGATGGACAGAACATTCACGTTATGGGAGAAGAATATCGAAGCCTTTTGGGATATCTGCCGCAGAATTTCGGATATTATCCCGAGTTTACAGCGGAAAAATTTATGCTTTATATGGCAGCGCTGAAAGGTCTGAACCGTTCGTTTGCCCAAAATAGAACCGAAGAATTATTGAGACTGGTGGGATTGGAGAAAGAACGCCGGAAAAAGATTAAAACATTTTCCGGCGGAATGAAGCGAAGGCTCGGGATTGCACAGGCGATGCTGAATGAACCGGAAATTCTGATCCTGGATGAACCGACGGCAGGTCTGGATCCCAAAGAAAGAGTGCGGTTTCGAAATCTGATCAGTTCATTTTCCAAGGATAAGATTGTACTTCTTTCGACGCACATTGTTTCGGATGTGGAGTATATTGCAGACAAGATTTTTTTGATGAAAGAAGGACAGATCCTGAAAGAAGGAACTCCAGAGGAAATCACAGCACAGATGAACGGACTTGTATGGGAATGTGAAGTGGATGAAAAGAGAGCGGCAGAATTAGAATACCGGTATACGATTGTAAATATGAAGAAAAAAAACGGAGCGATCGAATTGCGGATTGTGTCGGATACAAAGCCTGATGAAGCGGCAATATCCGTGGATGCGACGCTGGAAGATATGTATCTGTATTATTTTAAGGAGGATGGAAATGAGGCAATTATGGAGTTTTGAGTTTCAGAAGATTGTGGGACGTAAACTGATACGGGTCGCTCTGCTGGCATATGGAGTTTTGATACTGATTCTTCTTAGTAATTCCAGAGTGGATTTTCTGGATATTTTTGATCAGAATGGCAGACATCTGCATGGAAAAGAAGCTTTGGAATACGAGTTGAAGATGGCGGAGCAATACCGTGGTCCGGTAACAGAAGAAAAGGTAGATGCGTTGCTTGTACAGGAAAAGCAGGGAGCGAAAAATGCCGGAATGAATGAAGCGGAATACCGGCTTCGGACAGATTGGATCACAGGAACTGCAGGTACAATCTGGGAGGAAGCGCCTCTGTCAAATCCTGAACTTCAAAATTCGTTACAAATCGGATATACCAGAGGGTGGGAAACAACACTCCTTTCGATAGAATCCTTGTTCCTTATCATGGGATTTTTGATCATTGTGGCAGTTTCTCCGGTGTTTTCCGAGGAATACGGGTGTGGAATGGATGCCTTGCTTTTGACCGGAAAGTACGGGAAAACAAAATGTATTACAGCGAAAATCATGGCTTCTTTTACATTCTCTGTTGTGCTGACGATTCTGACAGTTTTCATTCCTGTGCTTTTTATGCTCTGGCAGTATGGAACAGAAGGATTTGAAGCCTCACTTCAGTTTGGAAGCAGAGGATTGTTTTGGGAAGTTCCATGGGAGGTGAGTTGTTTTCATGGATTTTTACTGGTGGTAGTATTTGGTATTGCAGGAGCAGTTCTGTTGAGCAGTTTTGTACTGCTTGTCTCCGCAGCAGTTTCGTCCTCGTTTGTCAGTGTTTTGATTTCTATTTTAATCTATGTGCTGCCGATTGTTTTGATCTTTCGTTTTGGCTTACTTTCGTTTGATCAGTTTTTAGCAATCATGCCGAGCGGAGATTTTAATGTGGCAATGTTGTTGGCGATGCAGGGTATTTCTGTGACTGGAAATGAAATTCCGATGTGGAGCATCAACCTTCTTCTGACAGCGGCAGGGGTTCTTGCAGTTTTGCTGGGAGGAAGAAAAATTTTTGGAGGACATCAGGTAAAGTCGTCCTGAAAAATTAGTAAAAAAGCAATGAGGAGCCCGAAGTGACTCCGTATTTTCATGTGGAGGTTTCTAGGGTGACATGGTATAGTAAAAGGGACAAAAAATGACAGGAGTACAACATGATAAAAGAAATCAGAGAAGAGTTAGATCAACTTGGGGAAGAGAGCTATAAGCAGTTTAATCAGAAGCTGATCCCAGGGACCGATCATGTGATCGGTGTTCGTATGCCGGCTCTTCGAAAGCTGGCAAAAGGAATTGCAAAAACAGATTCGAAACAGTATCTGGAAGAAGCACAGACAGAAATAGATGAACGGTCTGCGCATGAAGAAATTATGTTATACGGACTTGTTCTGGGGTATGCAAAGATGAGTACCGAACAGAGAATGCAGGCGCTTGATATGTTTGTTCCGAAGATTCATAACTGGGCAGTCTGCGACAGCTGTTGTATGGGATATAAGTTCATGGAAAAAGAGCAGGAAGTGTGGTTTTCTTATCTCCGGAAGTATCGGAACAGCAGCAGGGAGTTTGAAGTCCGTTTTTTTATCGTATCCCTGCTGGCGCATTACATTAACGAAGCCTATATTGAGCAGGTGCTTGAGATTCTGAATCATACCAGTCATGAGGGGTATTATGTGAAAATGGCAGTGGCATGGGCTGTATCAGTCTGTTATGTCAAATTTCCGATTCAGACAAAGAGACTGCTGCTGGCAAATGAGATGGATGATTTTACACATAATAAAGCGATCCAGAAAATCCGGGAATCCTATCGGGTGAGCAGAGAAGAAAAAGTGGAATTGAATCGGTTAAAACGATAGAAGCGACAGGAGGAATGTGTGATGCGTCAGATGCGTTTAGAAAAAAGAGAGATTAAGGATCCGGCAGAGCTGGAAAAAGTGTTGGATGCATGTAAAGTGGTGCGTATAGGAACAATGGATGCGGAGGGGATGTTTATTGTTCCTGTAAATTTCGGATATGAATTTTGTCAGAAAGAGCGCGGCTTAAAATTGTATATCCACAGTGCAAAGGAAGGACGGAAAGCGGAAGCATTTGCAGAAAACCCGAACGTAGCAATTGAAATGGACTGTGGCCATGAGGTGATCCGTGGAGATTATACATGCAGTTATTCTTTTGCATTTTCCAGTATCATGGGAAACGGACGAATTCGTATGGTGGAGAACGAGGAGGAAAAGAGACACGGACTTACGCTTTTAATGCAGCACGTAGAAGCGGGCGCCGAAATTGAATTTCTTCCGCATATGCTGCAGCGGGTTGCAGTGTATTGCATTGAGGTTTCGGAATTTACAGGAAAACACAGAGAGAAAAAAGGACAGACAGCATGAAAATTACATTGATTACAGTAGGAAAAATCAAAGAGAAATATTTAAAGGATGCCATCGCAGAATATTCCAAGCGTCTGAGCAAATATTGTAAGCTGGATATAATTGAAGTATCGGATGAGAAGACCCCGGATCAGGCAAGTGAGACTGTGGAAGAAGGAATTCGCAGCAAAGAGGGAGAAAAAATCTTAAGGTATATCAAGGATGATATGTATGTGATCACACTGGAAATCGCAGGGAAGATGCTGACATCAGAAGAACTGGCAGAAAGAATAGAAAAACTGGGAATTCAGGGAAAGAGCAGCATTGCATTTGTGATCGGTGGCTCCATCGGCCTCGGGAAAGAGGTGTTGAAACGCTCAGATTACGCACTTAGTTTTTCAAAGATGACATTTCCGCATCAGCTGATGCGAGTGATACTGTTGGAGCAGGTGTATCGAAGTTATCGGATTATGAATGGTGAGCCATATCATAAATAAGAGGAGATATATGATTTATATAAACAGATATAATGTGGAAGAAGAATGGGAGCACTATCTCCAAGATTATCGGGAGTATTTAAAGACTGTATGTTCCTTGGAAGAATTGTCATAGATATTACCGGAAATCGAAAGTATAGAGTATAAAAAGCAGATTTTGTGTCTGCAAAATCGAAAACAGAATCCGTTTGTTATATGTAAGATTATGAAACAGAAAATACAGATCGGATTTTGTGACTATATTTGTTATGCAGATGAAGATGGAAAGTGTTTGATTGGAAATTTCTTTGTCTATGCAGAGCATCGAAATAAGGGATATGGAAGTGCAGCATATGAGCAGATTGAAAGAGAGTTAAAACAACAAAATGGAAAATACATAGACATTACACCGGCAAAAGATGCAATCTTATTTTATCTGAGAAAAGGATTTCAGAAGACCACACAGAAGTCCTTAGAAAATGGGGAAATTGTGTATAGAAAACAAATATAATAGATCAGAACAAAAGAAAAGAGAGGGAAACAAGATGAAAGAAAATCAAGTGAAGAAATTAGTGATGGCGGCAATGTGTGTGGCCTTGGGGATCGTTCTTCCGATGGCATTCCATACGATTCAGAATGCGGGAAGTATTTTTTTGCCTATGCACATTCCGGTATTGATCTGCGGTCTGCTCTGTGGATGGCAGTATGGGCTGATATGTGGGATTTTAGCGCCTGTATTATCCAGTCTGTTTACAGGAATGCCTCCGGCTGCAATCCTTCCGGCAATGCTTTGTGAACTGGCAGTCTATGGATTGATTACGGGGATCTGTGTGTACGGCATTCATACAGAAAAGCAAATTGTAAAAATATATGGTTCGCTGATCACAGCGATGCTGGCAGGGAGAATTGTCAGCGGTATTTTAAAAGCACTTATTTTCAATGTGGGAGAATATAGCTTCAAGATCTTTATTACATCCAGTTTTCTGACAGGGATACCAGGAATTCTGATTCAGTTGATTTTTATTCCGGTCATTGTGCTGGCATTACAGAAAGCAGGGATTGCAGAGCCGAAAAGGAGATAGTTACCATGGATATCAGAACATATTTTAATCAAAGAGCCGCACATTGGGATGACGGGGAGCAATCGGTCGATCAGATCAGACGTATGATCGCATTTTTAAGTGATATTCAGGAGGGAATGAGTGTTTTGGATGTTGCCTGTGGTACAGGGGCGATGTTTGAGGCGCTGCGGGAACGAAAACCTTCTCATATCACAGCAGTCGATCTGTCAGAAAAGATGATCGAGATCGCTGCCCGCAAAGTAGAGGGGGACTCCTTGTTTGAAGTGCAGTGCCGGGATCTGTTCGAGATGACACAGGAGACATTTGACAGGATTATCATCTATAATGCATACCCTCATTTTATGGAGAAAGACAAGGTAGTACAGAAGGTGGCAGAACTGTTAAATCCGGGCGGGAGATTTATAGTGGCACATGGAGCATGCAAGGAGAAAATAAATGGTTGTCACACGAATGTGCCAAAAGAGATTACGTCCGGTCTGTTGTCTGCAAAAGAAGAGAGCCGTCCATGGGAGACTTGTTTTAGCATCGATATTCTGATCGATACAGAGCAGTTTTATATGTTTTCAGGGGTGAAATAGAATTTTGCTGAAAGATCTCTTGACCTTCGCCCAAGGTGAAGACTTAGAATGAGTGTAGTATAAAAAAGGAGAGATCACAGTATGAAAACAGAATATACAATCAGTCAAATTGCAGAAAAACTGCATATTACAACAAACAAGATCAGATTTTATGAAAAGAAAGGACTTCTGACTCCGATGAGAGAGTCGCAGAATAGGTATCGGAAATTTGGCGAAGAGGATATTTTCCGTTTGGAGACGATTCTGCTTTATCGCTCGTTGGGATTGAGTATTGAAGCCATTCAGAATATATTACAATGCAATAAGAAAGAAAATTATCTGACACATATGCAAAACCAATGGATGGCAGTCAATAATGAGATCCACAGATTGAGTGAAATTAGAAAATCTCTGGAAACGGTTCTAGACAAAGTATATGAAGAGTCTGAAGAACAGGAATTAGAAAAAGATTTTTTGAAGATCATTGAACAGAGCAATCTGCTTTGTCAGGTGAAAAATGAGTGGAAAGACCAGTGGGATTTTGATGGATGGGCAAGGGCATATGATGAGGATGTGAAAAGGGACGCAGGTGTATTAAAAATCTATGAGAATTATGAGACAGTATTACAAATGGTTTTTGAGGAAGTGGAAAATTTTCAGAGAAAAGATGGAAAGATACTTGAAATTGGTGTCGGAACAGGAAACTTGGCGGGTAAATTTTTACAAAATAAATATCATATCATTGGAATTGATCAATCCAGGCAGATGCTGGCAGTTGCAAAAGAAAAATATCCGAAGCTGCATGTACGGTTAGGAGAGTTTTTGAAAATACCATATGAAAATCAGACATTTGACGTGATTGTCTCTACTTATGCATTTCACCATTTGAATGAAGAAGAAAAAAGAGTTGCAATAGCAGAGATGATGCGGGTGTTAAAGAAAGATGGAAGGATCATTTTGGGGGATTTGATGTTTCAGAATAAGGCTGAAGAACAGAAAATTCGAAGCACTTTGTCGCCTGAACAGATAAAGGAGCTAAACGGAGAGTATTATTCCTATTTGAATCTTTTGGCAAAAGAAGTGGAACAGTATGGAAAAAGAGTGGTATATAAAAGAATTGACAGATTCAATTATGTTGTTGCGATACAATAAAAAATCTTGAATGTCAGGGGAAAATGCAATGAAAACTTTTTATCATAACGGAACGATCATTACGATGAAAGAGCCTGCCTTGTATGCGGAAGCAGTCTGCGTGGAAAATGGACGTATTCAGGCAGTAGGTACTCTGGATGATGTGATGCAGTATAAAACAGATGGAGACGAGATGGTGGATTTGCAGGGAAAAACGATGCTTCCGGGATTTTTGGATGCACATTCTCATTTTGTAGGAGCTGCCAATGCAATGACACAATGCGACTTGTCAGAGTGTGGAAATTTTTCGGAGATTGTAGATGCCATGAAAATGTTTGCCGAAAAAAGAAATTTATCCAAAGATGCATGGATCGTAGGCTGTAATTATGACCAGAATTTTCTGGAGGAAAAACGACATCCGGACAGATATGTATTGGATGAGATCAGCCATACAAATCCGGTATTGCTGATCCATGCTTCCTCTCATATGGGAGTGGTAAACAGCAAAGGATTAGAAATTCAGCAGATTGATGAAAAGACAGAAGATTGTCCGGGAGGAAAATATGGGAGAATCGCAGGGACAAGAATCCCGGACGGGTATATGGAAGAAAAAGCGTTTCTTGCGTTTCAGTCAAAACTGCCGATGACATCTATGGAGGAGCTGATGCAGCTTATCGGGGAAGCGCAGAAAATGTATGCGAGTTATGGCGTGACTACGGTTCAGGATGGAATGGTAGGAAAACCGTTGTTTGAGCTGTTAAAATATACCTCTGCCAATGGGCTGTTGAAGCTGGATGTAGTAGGGTATGCGGATATTATGACGGCGGCAGATCTTTTTGAGGAAGAAAGGGCATACGCAAACCGGTATACCGGTCATTTAAAAATGGGAGGATATAAAATTTTTCTGGATGGCTCACCGCAGGGAAGGACTGCGTGGATGACAAAGCCATATGAAGGGGAAGAGAATTATTGCGGCTATCCGATCCATACAGATGAGGAATTGAATCACTATATTGAGCTTGCCTTAGAGAAAAAACAGCAGCTTTTGGCACACTGTAATGGAGATGCGGCAGCAGAGCAGTATATCGGACAGTTTGAAAAAGCACTGTCAAAGAGAACGGATAAAGATCTGCATCGGGCAGTCATGGTACATGCACAGCTTGTGAGAAAAGACCAGCTGCAGAGAATGGCGGCAATCGGGATGATCCCAAGCTTTTTTGTGGCTCATACGTATTACTGGGGAGATATCCATCTTCAAAATTTCGGAGAAAAAAGAGGCAGCCAGATTTCACCGGTGAAAGATGCCATAGATTACGGAATGAAATATACGTTCCATCAGGATACACCTGTGATCCCGCCGGACATGATGCGTACGATAAGCAGCGCAGTCAATCGTATTTCAAGAGGTGGAAGGGTCATCGGTGAAAATCAGAAGATTTCAGTATTGGATGCATTGAAGGCAGTTACGATTTATGCGGCGTATCAGTACTTTGAAGAACATGAAAAAGGAAGCATTGAATGTGGAAAATATGCGGATTTTGTAGTGTTGGAGAAAAATCCTCTGGAAACTCCAAAGGAAGAATTGGCAGAGATCAAAGTCTGGATGACAATCAAAGAAAATGAAGTAATTTACAGAAGTGGAGAAGCGAATCATGAATAATCGTACCAAAGGAATCAGTTTGGCAATCATCACTGCAGTAATGTGGGGAATCATGGGGATGTTTGTAAGAGGACTGACCGGGTATGCGTTTACAACTTTTGAAATCTCATTTTTCCGCTGCGCACTGGCAGGTGGCGCCTATTTCCTGTTTTTGCTGTTTACAAAACCCTCGGCTCTAAAAATTAATTTGAAGGGGCTGGTGATTTGTCTTCTTTACGGAGCGGTGGCATACAGTATCAGCTTTGTGAGCTATAGTGTGGCAGTTTCCAGAATTCCGGTGGGTGTGGCAACTGTGCTGATGTTTATGAGTCCGATCTGGGTGGCAATCCTGGGACGGTTTATGTTTGGAGAAAAACTGCCAAAAAGCAAGATGGTGACGATTTTGATTTGTCTGATCGGCGCAGTATTTGTAGCAAATCTCATCGGAGGCGGAGATATCAAGCTGGATGGAATCGGAATTTTAGCCGGAGTGATCAATGGTGTCGGAGTAGCACTTCAGATTCTGCTCCCGAAATATTTTGCAAAAGACTATGAGAGGGATACACTGTTGGTGTATGGATTTCTCGGGGCAGCTGTTGTATTGATGTTTGGTATGGATTTTGGTGCAGTATCTTCCCATATGAGCAGTACACCAACAGGAGTGTTGCTCTGGAATTTATTTGGAATCGGAATTCTGTGTACCATGGTGGCGAATGTATCCTGCGTCAAATCTACACAATATGTGGAAGCAACTACAACCAGTATCCTTTCTGCACTGGAAGTTGTTGTAGGAACTCTGGTCGGGTTTGTGGTATTTCATGAGCATATGACTATGCTTCAGATTTTAGGTGCAGTGATCATTGTTGTGGGAGCCATCGGATCGGAGATTTATCAGCCGAAAAGAGTTGAAAAAGATTATGGGAGGGTGAAATAAAATGGAACTACAGAAAGTATCACGCAGATACAGAATCAGACTCCTTCAGGAAACGGACATGGATGATATTTTACGATTAAGTGAAAGTAATCCGATGTTTTATGAATATTGTCCTCCGTTTGTAACACGAGAGAGTATTTTAAATGATATGAAAGCTTTACCACAGGGAAAGACAGACGCAGAAAAATATTATATTGGTTTTTTTGAAGGGCAGAAGTTGATTGCGATTATGGATATGGTGTTTGCATTTCCAGATGATGAAACAGTTTATATTGGATTGTTTATGGTAGATCATGATGTACAAGGATATGGGATTGGTTCTATTATCATAGAAGAATATGTAGAGTATATACGTACGCTGGGAAAGAAAACGATCCAACTGGCATTTGCCAAAGGAAATCTCCAGAGTGAGGCATTCTGGAAGAAGAATGGATTTGTGAGAACAGGGAAAGAAGTGCAAAATGATGGGTATATTGCAGTCTGTATGAAGCGGGAACTGTAGAATGGAGACTTACGATGGTATATTTAGAGCAATTTAGATTTCCTGATGCGGAAGTGGAAGTTGATTTTTTTCTCAGGCAGAAACGTACCTGTTATGATACGTATTATCCATTTCAAATTCTGTCAAAGCATCGTTTTGAGCAGATTGATTTTGAGCCTGTTACGATTTTATATGGCGGAAATGGAACGGGAAAGTCCACCGTGTTAAATATTATCGCGCAAAAACTGCATTTGTTGAGGGAAGCACCATTTAACCAGTCCAGCTTTTATGAAGACTATCTGGAACTTTGCTCTTTTGAGAGTGCAGCGCATTTGCCGAAAGACAGCAGAATTATTACAAGTGATGATGTATTTGATTACATGTTAAATATCCGGAATCTGAATGAAGGGATTGACCGGAAGAGGGAGATGTTGTTTGAAGAGTATCTGGATACGAAGTTTGCAAAGTTCCAGATGAAAAGTCTGGATGATTATGAGCAGTTGAAACGAGTGAATAACGCGAGAAGAAAAACACAGTCACAGTTTATCCGTTTGGAACTCATGGATAATGTACGAGAGTATTCCAATGGAGAAAGTGCATTTCTATATTTCACAGAAAAGGTGACAGAAAATGCATTGTTTTTATTGGACGAGCCGGAAAACAGTCTTTCTCCGGCAAAACAGCAAGAGCTGGTAAAATTTATCGAAGATTCCGCAAGGTTTTTTGGATGCCAGTTTGTGATCGCAACACATTCTCCTTTCGTGCTGGCAATCAGAGGAGCAAAGATTTATGATCTGGATGAGGAGCCTGTGGATGTGAAACGATGGACAGAACTGGAAAATGTACGGGCATATTATGAATTTTTTAAAAAGCATGCATCAGAATTTTAGAAAAGGGCAGCAAGTGTACTTCTGATCAGAAAACCAGAAGATGCACCTGCTGTTTTTTAAATAGGGTATTTCTTACAGAGAGATTCCAGAATTTCAACATGAAGTTCTTCATCCAGAATAATGCGTTTCAGGCATTTTTGGATGTCTTCATCCTGAATTCGCTGACATTGTTCCCGATATTTGCGGACTGCCTGCTTTTCACCATTTAACGCACTGAGCAGAATTTTTGGAAGATCCGTAAAATAATTGATATATCCGGCTGTCCAGTAGAACATGCGATTTTGCCGATGTGTCCACAGGCGTGGGGATTCACCCAGCTGATCGGCAAGTTGACCGAATATTTTGAGATGGTGCATTTCTACAATACTGATGTTCTTAAAGATTTCTGCTATGCGGGCAGTATCGGAAGTCAGAAAAATACTGTTGTAAATATAAAGACCAATCGTGGACATTTCGGACTCCTGTCCACCCATGTTATCCAGCATCATTCTTCCATATAAAGGATTTTGTTCTTTGATGCAGACGGGTGGATAGGGAGATTGATGGGCATATAAAAAATCGGGAGAAGTGTCTGTGGGTGTGGAATCGGGGGTGCAGCTACAGCTGCAGGTTAAATCGTTATTCATAGAGAACTCCTTGTGATAAGTTTACAGTGTTATCATATGAAAACATAGAGTAAAATATGTGATTGTTTTTTAGGGGAATTTCAATGGTTCAGATTGTACTTTTTTTAAATATTCGTCTTTGATATGATAAACATAGCTTTCTTGATAAATCATAATTTCACCACCATTTAGATAAAAATAGCCCTACCTTGCGATAGGGCTGAATTTTCGAGCCGGATATTTATTAGACGTTTCCGGTAAACGAAGAATATTTTCGAGCCGGACATTTATTAGACGCTTCCGGTAAGCGAACAATATTTTCGATGATAGATTTCTCTATCTCTGTTATTATTATACGCAGAGATAGAAAATATGTCAAGAAATTGCTTGAAGATTGAAAGCCGGAAGCGTATGTGGTATTTTTTATCAGCGCTGATGTTCCAGATTTTTATTTGCAGTAGAAAGCATCAGCTTGATCCGATTGAGCTGGTTGACTTCGCTGGCTCCCGGATCAAAGTCGATTGCTACGACATTGGAAGTCGGATATCTTCTTCTGAGCTCTTTGATGACACCTTTTCCTACCACGTGGTTCGGCAGGCAGGCAAATGGCTGTGTGCAGACAATATTTGCAGCGCCTCCGTGGATCAGCTCCAGCATCTCTCCGGTTAAAAACCATCCTTCACCGGTCTGGTTTCCGATGGAAACGATCTCAGATGCCATTTCTGCGAGTTTTTCGATCTTGGCAGGTCCTTCAAAATGCGTGCTTTCTTCAAATGCTTTGCTTGCAGGTGCACGGAACCATTCAAGCGCACGAATACCAAGATTTCCGAGTACAGCCTTGGATTTTTTCATGCCAAGGTGGGACACCTTGAAATTCTGGTTATAGAAGCAGTAGAGTAAAAAGTCCAGAAGATCCGGAACGACTGCTTCGGCGCCTTCTTTTTCTAAAAGCTCGACCAGGTGGTTGTTGGCTGCCGGCAGGAACTTTACAAGGATTTCTCCAACGATTCCGACTCTTGGTTTTTTCACATCCAGTGTTTCAATCTGGTCGAATTCCTGAATCATCTGACGGCACAGTTTTTTAAATGTATGGCGGTGAGGATATCCGTTGGATACAAAATCTTTACATCTCTTTTTCCATTTTTCATGAAGTGCATCGGTTGTTCCCGGCACTTTTTCATATGGGCGCATCCGGTAAACACATTTCATAAAGATATCGCCAAATACGACGCCATACAAACCACGCAGCGCCAGAAGCGGCGTGATCTTAAATCCAGGATTGCTTTCCAGTCCGCTTAGATTCAGTGAAATCACAGGGATATGAGAATATCCTGCTTTTTTCAGTGCACGCCGGATAAACCCGATATAGTTGGAAGCACGGCATCCTCCTCCGGTCTGTGTGATAATGACAGCCAGATGATCGGTGTCATATTTTCCGGATAAAATCGCATCCATAATCTGACCGACTACGATCAGGGAAGGATAGCAGGCATCATTGTTTACATATTTTAATCCCATGTTGACAGCCTGTTTGTTGTCATTTGGCAGAATTTCAACCTTATATCCGGATGCACGAAATGCCGGTTCCAGAATCTCAAAATGCATCGGTGACATCTGTGGGCAGAGGATCGTGTATTCCTTGCGCATCTCTTTTGTAAATGGAATCTTCTCAATAGAAGATGGCTGGATGATGCGCTCGGTCTTTTGCTGTTCTCTCACCCGGATGGCAGCAAGCAGGGAGCGGACACGGATACGGGCAGCTCCCAGATTGTTGACCTCATCGATTTTCAGCGAGGTATAGATCTTACCGGAACGGGTCAGGATATCTGCCACCTGATCGGTTGTGACGGCATCCAGTCCGCATCCGAAAGAATTCAGCTGGATCAGATCCAGATTCTCTTTTGTTTTGACATAGTTTGCAGCGGCATACAGTCTGGAGTGATACATCCACTGATCCATGACATTGAGAGGTCGTTCTACTTCGTGCAGATGAGAGATAGAATCTTCTGTCAGGACGGCAATATTATAGGAGTTGATCAGCTCCGGCAGTCCGTGATTGACCTCAGGGTCCGTGTGATAAGGACGTCCGGCAAGAACAATTCCGCGATTGCCGGTTTCATCCAGAAACTTGATCGTTTCTTCACCTTTGCGGCGCATATCTTCTCTGCATGCAGCAAGTTCCAGCCATGCTTTGTGAACAGCAGTGCGGATCTCATCAGCGGAAATAGAAAATTTTTCACCAAGCTCTTCAATCAGTCTGGAAGAAAGCGTCTCTTCACTCTGAAAAGACATAAACGGATGCATAAAATCAATTTCTCCGGTTACGATCGGATCCATGTTATTTTTGATATTTTCCGGATAGGAAGTTACGATCGGACAGTTGTAGTGGTTGTTGGCTTTTTCAAATTCATTTCGTTCGTAAGGGATACAAGGATAAAAAATATGTTTGATCCCTTCGTTGATAAGCCACTGTACATGTCCGTGTGCCAGCTTTGCCGGATAACATTCGGATTCACTCGGAATAGATTCGATTCCCAGCTCGTAAATCTTTCGGGTAGAAGACGGAGAGAGTACGACACGGAATCCAAGCGTTGTAAAGAATGTATGCCAGAACGGATAATTCTCATACATGTTCAAAACTCTTGGAAGGCCGATCGTTCCTCTGGAAGCCTCTTCTTCTGAAAGCGAGGTGTATCCGAAATACCGCTGCATCTTATATTCAAATAGGTTTGGCAGGTGATTTTTTGATTTTTCCTTGCCAAGTCCTCGTTCACAGCGGTTTCCGGTGATAAACTTTCTTCCGCCGCTGAAATGATTGATTGTCAGACGGCAGTTGTTCGTACAACCGCGGCATTTTGTCATGGTAGTCTTGTATTCCAGTGCTTCAATCTCTTCAATTGGGAGCATGGTAGTGCCTTCACAATCCTGATAACGTTCCCTTGCAATCAGGGCAGCTCCAAAAGCCCCCATGATACCGGCGATATCAGGACGGATTGCCTCACAGTCTGCGATTTTTTCAAAACTGCGCAGAACGGCATTATTATAGAAGGTTCCTCCCTGTACGACGATATGTTTTCCAAGTTCAGAGGCGTCGGACACCTTGATGACCTTAAACAGTGCGTTTTTGATCACGGAATAGGCAAGTCCTGCGGAGATATCTGCAACAGAAGCACCTTCTTTCTGTGCCTGTTTTACTTTGGAGTTCATAAATACAGTACAGCGTGTTCCCAGATCGATCGGATTTTTGGCATAGAGGGCTTCCTGTGCAAAATCTTCGACTGTATAATTCAGTGATTTTGCAAAGGTCTCAATAAAAGAGCCGCAGCCGGAGGAGCAGGCCTCGTTTAACTGTACGCTGTCTACGGTCTGGTCTTTGATTTTGATGCATTTCATATCCTGACCGCCAATGTCAAGAATACAGTCCACCTTTGGATCAAAGAAAGCAGCCGCATAATAATGGGAAACCGTTTCGACTTCCCCTTCATCCAGCAGGAGAGCTGCCTTAATCAGAGCTTCCCCATAACCGGTAGAGCAGGAGTAGGCAATTTTCGCGCCGGCAGGAAGCTGGTCATAAATTTCCTGAATAGCCCGGATGGAAGTTGCCAGAGGATTTCCATTGTTGTTGCTGTAAAAGGAGTATAAAAGAGCCCCATCTTCCCCTACCAGGGCAGCTTTTGTGGTAGTAGAACCGGCGTCAATACCAAGATAGCAGTTTCCTTTGTACTGGGATAATTCTGCAGTTTTAATATTGTACTGACTCTGACGCTGGTTAAAGACCGCGTAATCTTCTTTTGATGCAAACAAGGGTTCCATACGGTCTACTTCAAAATCCATATGAATGGACGCCTTTAAACGGTCCCGCATAGCAAGAATGGATACGGGTGCTGCTTCTGGTTTGGCATTTAAGGCAGAGCCCATAGCTGCAAACAAATGAGAATTTTCCGGTACAATAGTATGCTCCTCATCCAGCTTTAAGGTACGGATAAAGGCAGTCTTTAATTCAGACAAAAAGTGCAGAGGACCACCTAAAAATGCCACATGTCCCCGGATAGGTTTACCACAGGCCAGTCCGCTGATGGTCTGGTTTACCACTGCCTGGAAAATAGAGGCAGATAAATCTTCTTTGGTAGCGCCCTCATTAATGAGAGGCTGAATATCAGTTTTGGCAAATACGCCACAGCGGGCAGCAATAGGGTAAAGCGCCTTGTAGGTTTTTGCATATTCGTTCAGTCCGGGAGCGTCCGTCTGAAGCAGGGAAGCCATCTGGTCAATAAAGGAACCGGTACCTCCGGCGCAGATACCGTTCATACGCTGCTCCACATTTCCCCCTTCAAAGTAAATAATCTTGGCATCTTCACCGCCCAGTTCAATGGCTACATCTGTTTTTGGAGCAAATTCCTCCAGAGAGGAAGAAACCGCAATGACTTCCTGTACAAAAGGAACTTCCAGATGATTTGCCAGGGTTAAGCCGCCGGAACCGGTAATAACCGGTATGGTCTGGATAGAACCAAGGGCCTGGCTGGCTTTGTCCAAAAGGTTTGCCAGAGTATTTTGAATATCTGCAAAATGCCTTTCATAGTCCGAAAATAACAATTCGTGTTTTTCGTTTAAAACAGCCACTTTTACCGTGGTGGAACCAATGTCAATTCCAAGAGGATAAGCAGTCTGCTGTGTGGTTTTATGATCTTCCATAGTCGGAGACCTCCTAGTCATATCTATGTATTTCTACTTATTAATATGTGTCATGATTTCTAAAAAAACCAATGTACATTATACGACAAAATCTGGGAAAAAACAATCGTAAATATTACCAGACCGTTGCGTTTCTAAATAGGGTATGATAGAATATTTTCTGTTACAAAGGAAAGAAAAGAGAAGAGGAATATAAATTTATGTATACATTGCTGAAACAGGAAGGCAGAGCAAAGCGTGCCAGATTAGAGACGGTTCATGGAACCATTGAGACACCGGTATTTATGAATGTGGGAACCGTAGCTGCTATTAAAGGGGCAGTATCTACTACGGATTTACACGAAATCAAGACCCAGGTGGAATTATCCAATACCTATCATCTTCATGTGCGTCCGGGAGACCATATTATTAAACAACTGGGAGGGCTGCACAAGTTTATGAACTGGGACCGCCCCATTCTTACGGATTCCGGCGGATTTCAGGTATTTTCTCTGGCAAAACTGAGAAAGATTAAGGAAGAGGGCGTGTACTTCAATTCCCATATTGACGGCAGAAAAATTTTCATGGGACCGGAGGAAAGTATGCAGATTCAGTCTAACCTGGGTTCTACCATTGCTATGGCTTTTGATGAATGCCCCTCCAGTGTGGCAAGCCGGGAATATGTGCAGGCGTCTGTAGACCGCACCACCAGATGGCTGCAGCGGTGCAAAGACGAAATGGCAAGACTGAATTCCCTGGAGGATACTGTAAATCCTCATCAGTTATTGTTTGGAATTAATCAGGGAGCTATTTATGATGATATTCGTATTGCTCATGCAGAGACGATTTCCAAAATGAATCTGGACGGGTACGCTATTGGCGGTCTGGCGGTAGGAGAGACCCATGAGGAAATGTACCGGATTCTGGACAGTGTGGTGCCACATCTTCCTGTGGATAAACCAACCTATCTCATGGGAGTGGGAACTCCGGCAAATATTTTGGAGGCTGTTTCAAGAGGTGTGGATTTCTTTGACTGTGTATACCCAAGTCGTAACGGACGTCATGGTCATGTGTATACCAATTCTGGAAAGATTAATCTGTTTAATGCCAAATATGAATTGGATTCCCGTCCCATTGAAGAAGGATGCCAGTGCCCGGCATGCCGCCACTACAGCAGAGCCTATATCCGCCACTTATTAAAGGCAAAAGAAATGCTGGGAATGCGTCTGTGTGTGCTTCATAACCTGTATTTTTATAACACTATGATGGAAGAAATCAGGGATGCTCTGGATCAGGGATGTTTTGAAGAATACAAGAACCGTAAGCTGGAAGGAATGCAGGCAAAAAAATAAAGAGAAAAGGCTTGAAGAAACAGGAATAATTGTGTATTATTATAATAATGTCCACCAAGAGATGAGACAAAGATTAAAATGCAGGAGGATGTAACATGTTTTTATCAACAGCAGCAGGTGCAGGAAGTATGATTACCTTGTTTTTGCCATTAGTTGTATTCTTTCTTCTGATGTATTTTATGGTTATGAGACCTCAGAAAAAAGAACAGCAGAGAGTAAAAAGCATGCTGGCAGCTATGGAAGTAGGCGACAGTGTGGTAACTACCAGCGGATTCTATGGAATCATCATTGATATTACAGATGAAGATGTAATTGTAGAGTTTGGAAATAACAGAAACTGCAGAATTCCTATGAGAAAAGCAGCCATTGCAGAAGTAGAAAAAGCAAGCGATGGCGCTGCAGAATAAGGAAGTTGGAAAGAGGATGTCGGTATGTGTAGAGAGCGGCATCCTCTTTTTGGCATCTGCATGTTTTGCTGAATGAAAGGAGAGTATTATGGCGTTTATCAGCTTGTTTGAAGTCATTGGCCCAAACATGGTGGGACCTTCCAGTTCCCATACCGCAGGGGCAGCATCCATGGCTCTTTTGGCCAGAAAATTATTTCCGGGAGAAATTGCAAAGGTGACCTTTACCCTGTATGGTTCTTTTGCCAGAACCTACCGGGGACATGGGACAGACCGGGCGCTTCTGGGAGGCATTATGGGATTTGAAACCGATGATTTGCGAATCCGGGATTCCCTGGAACTGGCGAAACAGGAAGGAATCGAATATAATTTCCAGTTAGGAGAGGACGAAAATCTCCATCCAAATACAGCAGATATGGATATCCGGGGAACCAAAGGTGAGAGGCTTTTTGTGCGTGGCGTTTCCATAGGGGGAGGAAAGGTAAAAATCGTAAAGCTCAATCAGATTGACGTGGACTTTACAGGAGAGTACAGCACTCTGATTGTAAGCCAGACAGACAAACCGGGAGTTGTGGCTCATATTACGAAGATTTTAAGTGAAGAAAAAGTAAACATTGCCTTTATGCGCCTGTTCCGGGAGGAAAAGGGGGCTGCGGCTTTTACCATTGTGGAATCAGATGAAAAAATTCCAGTGGAGGTATTAGATAAAATCAGAGCGAATCCACTGGTTTCAGATATTATGCTGGTGCAGTTATAGGAGGGAAAAATGGAGTTTAATCATGGAATTGAGTTGTTGCAGTTATGTGAGAAAACAGGACTTCCCATTTCTCAGATTATGAAAAAAAGAGAGGCGGTATTTTCCGGCATTACGGAAGAAGAAGTAGATGCAAAAATGAGAAAAGCATTGGAAATTATGAAGCAGTCAGTAAAGGAACCACTGGATGCGCCTACCCCTTCCATTGGCGGTCTCATTGGGGGAGAAGCCAGAAAGCTGCATGAAAGAAGAGAACAGGGGAAATCCATCTGCGGAACCTTGCTTTCCAAGGTGATTACCTATGCCATGGCAGTGCTGGAGGTGAATGCTTCTATGGGTGTCATTGTGGCAGCGCCTACTGCCGGTTCTTCCGGTGTGGTTCCGGGGGTTTTATTGGCCCTTGGAGAAGAGGAGCATCTCACCGATGAAGAATTATTAAATGGATTGTATACTGCCGGAGCTGTGGGTTATCTGCTTATGCGAAATGCCTCTGTTTCCGGCGCAGAAGCCGGATGTCAGGCTGAGGTTGGAGCTGCGTCTGCCATGGCTGCCGCAGCAGTTACGGAAATCATGGGAGGAAGTCCAATGATGTGCCTTCACAGTGCATCCATGGCTCTGTCCAATCTTTTGGGGCTGGTCTGTGATCCCATTGCCGGTCTGGTGGAGGCGCCTTGCCAGAGCAGAAATGCCATGGGGGCTTCCAATGCCTTAATTTGCGCGGAGCAGGCTCTTGCAGGGATTCCCTGTCCCATTCCTTTTGATGAAATGGCAGAGGCTATGTATCATGTGGGAAGAAGTCTGCCTTTTGAACTAAGAGAAAGTGCTTTGGGAGGATGCGCAGGAACACCTTCTGCCTGTGAAAAGACCTGCTGCATTTTCGGCGGGTGAACAGGCTCTTTCTGTGTCCTGAAAAGAATAGAAGATATAACAAAAAGGAATATCTAAAGCGCGTGTTATTACTTGAAATGTAAGATAAAAAGGATTATCATAGAACTAATTACACGTAGAAAAGGATAACAGAAAGAGGGAGATCGTATGGAGTATAAAATTGCATTGATTCCAGGAGATGGAATCGGGCCGGAAATCGTAAGAGAGGCAAAAAAAGTACTGGATCGGATATGTAAGGTTTATGGACATCATTTTGAATATGAAGAATTATTGTTGGGAGGAGCTTCCATTGATGTTCATGGAGTGCCTCTTACAGAAGAGACCATTGCAGCGGCAAAGGCTTCGGATGCAGTGCTTATGGGCTCTATTGGGGGAGATGCAAAGACCTCACCCTGGTATCAGCTAGAACCCTCCAAAAGACCGGAGGCAGGGCTTCTTAGAATCCGCAAGGCACTGAATTTGTTTGCGAATTTAAGACCGGCTTATTTATATGAGGAATTAAAAGGAGCCTGTCCGTTAAAGGAAGAAGTCATCGGAGACGGTTTTGATATGATAATTGTCCGGGAACTCACTGGCGGTCTGTATTTTGGAGAACGGAAAACCGTAGAGGAAAATGGAGTGAGAAAAGCCATTGACACTTTGACTTATGATGAAAAAGAAATTCGCAGAATTGCAGTGAAGGCTTTTGAGATTGCCAAAAAGAGAAGGAAAAAAGTTACCAGCGTGGATAAAGCAAACGTGCTGGATTCCTCCAGACTTTGGAGAAAAGTGGTGGAAGAGGTGGCTGTTCAGTACCCGGAGGTAACTCTGGAACATATGCTGGTGGATAATTGTGCTATGCAACTGGTTCACAATCCGGGACAGTTTGATGTGATCCTTACGGAAAATATGTTTGGAGATATTTTATCAGATGAAGCCAGCATGGTGACCGGTTCTATTGGAATGTTATCTTCTGCAAGTCTTAATGAAACGAAGTTTGGTCTTTATGAACCAAGTCATGGCTCTGCACCGGATATTGCAGGAAAGGGCATTGCCAATCCACTTGCCACTATTTTATCCGCAGCCATGATGCTTCGCTTTTCCCTGGATCTGGACAAAGAGGCAGATGCTGTGGAAGCTGCTGTTTCTAAGGTGCTAAAAGAGGGATATCGTACTATAGATATTATGGAAGATGGTATGACACAGGTAGGAACTTCCAGAATGGGAGATTTGATTGCAGAGCAAATATAAGATACAAAGGAGAAATGCTATGAGAAGTGACGCAGTAAAAACAGGGATGCAGCAGGCACCCCACCGTTCTTTATTTAATGCCCTTGGTATGACAAAAGAAGAGATGGAAAGACCTCTGGTTGGTATTGTAAGTTCTTATAATGAAATTGTACCAGGTCATATGAATCTGGATAAAATTGTAGAAGCAGTAAAATTAGGCGTTGCCATGGCAGGAGGAACTCCTGTTGTATTCCCGGCTATTGCTGTGTGTGATGGAATTGCCATGGGACACACAGGAATGAAATATTCTCTGGTAACCAGGGATTTGATTGCAGATTCCACAGAGGCCATGGCTATGGCCCACCAGTTTGACGCTTTGGTTATGGTTCCAAACTGTGACAAAAACGTGCCGGGACTTTTAATGGCAGCAGCCAGAATCAATGTCCCTACAGTATTTGTAAGCGGCGGCCCCATGCTGGCAGGTAAGGTAAAAGGACAGAAGAGAAGCCTTTCCTCCATGTTTGAGGCGGTTGGCTCTTACAGTGCAGGAACCATGACAGCAGAGGAAGTAGAAGAATTTGAGAATAAGGTATGTCCCACCTGTGGTTCCTGCTCCGGTATGTATACAGCCAACAGCATGAACTGCCTTACCGAAGTGCTGGGTATGGGATTACAGGGAAATGGAACGATTCCGGCTGTGTATTCTGAGAGAATTAAACTGGCAAAACACGCCGGTATGCAGGTTATGGAAATGTACCGCAGGAATATCCGGCCAAGAGACATTATGACAAAAGATGCCATTATGAATGCGCTGACTGTGGATATGGCTCTTGGATGTTCCACCAACAGTATGCTTCATCTTCCGGCCATTGCCCATGAAATCGGTTTTGATTTTGATATTACCTTTGCCAACAGTGTCAGCGAAAAAACACCGAACCTGTGTCATCTGGCACCGGCAGGGCCTACCTACATGGAAGACTTAAATGAGGCTGGCGGCGTCTATGCTGTTATGAATGAGCTCACCAAGAAAGACCTGTTGAATCTGAATTGCATGACCGTAACAGGAAAGACTGTGGGAGAAAATATTAAAAACTGTGTGAACAAAAACCCAGAGGTTATCCGTCCTGTGGAAAATCCTTACAGCCAGACCGGAGGTCTTGCAGTTCTTACAGGAAACCTGGCTCCGGACGGCGGCGTGGTAAAACGCAGCGCAGTTTGTGAGAAAATGATGGTACACGAAGGTCCTGCCAGAGTCTTTGATTGTGAAGAAGATGCCATTGCAGCTATTAAAGGCGGAAAAATCGTGGCAGGCGATGTGGTGGTCATCCGCTATGAAGGACCAAAAGGCGGTCCTGGTATGAGAGAAATGCTGAATCCTACTTCTGCTATTGCCGGCATGGGTCTGGGTTCCACTGTGGCCCTGATTACAGATGGACGTTTTTCCGGAGCATCCAGAGGAGCTTCCATTGGACATATTTCACCGGAAGCAGCCGTGGGAGGACCTATTGCATTAGTAGAAGAGGGGGATATTATTCGTATTAATATTCCTCAGACCACACTGGAGCTGGAGGTTTCAGAGGAAGAACTGGCAAGAAGAAGAGCCAACTGGCAGCCAAGAGAGCCAAAGGTGACCACAGGCTATCTGGCGCGGTATGCAGCAATGGTAACCAGCGGAAACCGGGGTGCAGTGCTGGAGATTCAAAAATAAACAGAGAACGGGGGAACTTTTTATGCAGCTTACTGGCGCGCAGATTGTAATTGAATGTTTGAAAGAACAGGGCGTAGATACTGTTTTTGGGTACCCTGGAGGAACCATTTTAAATATTTATGACGAATTATATAAGCATCAGGAGGAAATCCATCATGTGCTGACTTCCCATGAACAGGGAGCAGCCCATGCAGCGGATGGCTACGCACGTTCCACAGGAAAAGTAGGGGTGTGTCTGGCAACCAGCGGTCCGGGAGCAACCAACCTGGTTACGGGAATTGCCACAGCCTATATGGATTCCATTCCGGTAGTAGCCATTACCTGTAATGTAGGACTGCCCCTTCTTGGAAAGGACAGTTTCCAGGAAGTGGATATTGCAGGGGTAGTGATGCCCATTACCAAACATAGTTTTATTGTAAAAGATGTAACCAAACTGGCAAAAACCATCCGCAGAGCCTTTGTTATTGCCAAAAGCGGCAGACCGGGACCGGTGCTGGTGGATATTACCAAGGATGTTACCGCAAATATGACAGAATTTCTTCCGTACACACCAAAGCCTGTGAAGCCTTATATTAAGGAAATACAGCAGGAGACGCTGGAAGAAGCGGCAAAACTCATAAATGCTTCCAAACGACCGTTTATTTTCGTAGGAGGCGGCGCAGTTGCAGCAAATGCCTGGGAGGAAGTGCGGGAACTGTCTCATAAGATACAGGCACCTGTTACAGATTCTCTTATGGGAAAAGGAGTATTTTCAGGGGAAGACCCTTATTATACGGGAATGTTGGGCATGCACGGAACCAAAGCATCCAATCTGGGGGTAACCAAATGCGACCTGCTCATTGCCATTGGAGTCAGATTTTCAGACCGCGTCATTGGAAATCCAAGGAACTTTGCCAGAAATGCCAGGATTATCCATATTGATGTAGATGGTGCGGAAATGAATAAGAATGTATTGACAGACTGCGGTATTATTGGAGATGCGAAAGAAGTGCTGATAAGATTAAATGCACTGGTAAATCCCACTGAACATAAAGAATGGATAGAAGAAATACAGGAACTGAAAGCAGCCTATCCTCTTAGGTATCACCCGGAAGGGCTTACCGGGCCTGCCATTATTGAGGAACTGTACAAACAGACCAATGGAGACGCCATTATTGTCACAGAGGTGGGACAGCATCAGATGTGGGCTGCCCAGTATTATAAATACAATATGCCCCGGAAGTTTTTGTCCTCAGGAGGTCTTGGAACCATGGGCTATGGTCTGGGAGCAGCCATTGGAGCGAAAATGGGAAATCCGGATAAAGTGGTTATCAATGTGGCAGGGGATGGATGTTTTCGCATGAATATGAATGAAATTGCCACAGCCACCAGAAACAATATGCCTTTGATTCAGGTGGTAGTGAATAATCAGGTTCTGGGAATGGTACGTCAGTGGCAGACCCTATTCTACGAAGGAAGATATTCGAATACCATATTAAGAGATAAAGTGGATTTTGTGAAGCTGGCAGAGGCCATGGGAGCGGTAGGAATCCGCGTGACCAGAAGAGAAGAACTGGCAGAAGCTATTCAAAAGGCCATTGAGCTGAATACAACGGTAGTTCTGGACTGCATCATTGACAGTGACGATAAGGTATTTCCTATGGTTCCGGCAGGAGCCAATATTGAGGATGCCTTTGATGAAGAAGATTTAAAGGCAAAAGACAAGTAGAATGTCCACTGTAAAAAGACAAATGTTTTTATTGACAAGAATATCACAAAAGAGTAAAATATGAAACAATGAAGGAAGAGCTGTCGTATTCGTTTTTGTAATACGGCAGCCCCTTTATAAAATGGGCGCATTGATGCGCTAATGAATTGCTTTATAAAAGAAAGAGGAATAGCAGGGAATAAGACAGGAGGAGAGAGGCATGAGCAGAGTTTATAACTTTTCAGCAGGTCCGGCGGTACTGCCGGAGGTAGTGTTACAAGAAGCAGCAGAAGAAATGATGGATTACAGGGGATGCGGTATGTCCGTTATGGAAATGAGCCACCGTTCCAAAATGTTTGAAACGATTATACAGGAGGCAGAAGCTGACCTTCGGGAGCTGCTTCAGATTCCGGATAACTATAAGGTGCTGTTTCTGCAGGGGGGAGCAAGCCAGCAGTTTGCCATGATTCCCATGAATCTTATGAAGAACCGGGTAGCAGATTATATTGTTACCGGACAGTGGGCAAAAAAAGCATGGCAGGAAGCCAGGAAATATGGAAAGGCAAATAAAATTGCTTCCTCAGAGGATAAGACTTTTTCCTACATACCGGATTGCTCTGATTTGGATATCAGCCCGGATGCTGATTATGTTTATATTTGCGAAAACAATACCATTTATGGCACAAAGTTTAAAACTCTGCCAAATACCAAGGGCAAAATCCTGGTTTCTGATGTTTCCTCCTGTTTCCTGTCAGAACCTATGGATATCAGTAAGTATGGGATTGTATACGGTGGAGTTCAGAAAAATATCGGACCGGCAGGCATGGTGATTTCCATTATCCGGGAAGATTTGATTACTTCGGATGTGCTGGAGGGAACACCTACTATGCTTACCTATAAAACCCATGCAGATGCAGGCTCCCTTTATAATACGCCAAACTGTTATTGTATTTACATGTGCGGTAAGGTGTTTAAATGGCTGAAAGCCATGGGTGGATTAAGTGCTATGAAGGAACGGAATGAAAGAAAGGCAAAATTGCTCTACGATTTTCTGGATGAGAGCCAGTTATTCAAGGGAACCGTGGTTCCAAAGGATCGCTCTTTGATGAATGTTCCTTTTGTTACAGGAAATCAGGAGCTGGATGCAAAATTTGTAAAAGAGGCTGCAGAGGCAGGGCTTGAGAACCTGAAAGGGCACCGCAGCGTGGGTGGTATGAGAGCCAGTATTTATAATGCAATGCCAGTGGAAGGGGTAGAAGCTCTGGTGGCATTTATGAAGAAATTTGAGAAGGAGAATGGCTGATATGTATCGTTATCATTGTTTAAACCCAATTTCTCAGGTTGGCTTAGAGAAATTTCCAGGAAAATATGAAAATACGGATAAAATAGAAGAAGCTGAAGCTATTCTGGTAAGAAGCGCAGATATGCATGCAATGGAACTGCCTGAAAAAACCGCAGCAGTGGCAAGAGCAGGAGCCGGAGTCAATAACATTCCTATTGAAGCTCTGGGCAAAAAAGGTGTGGTAGTGTTTAACACACCGGGAGCTAATGCAAATGGTGTGAAGGAAATGGTTCTTGCAGGAATGCTTTTGGCTTCCAGGGATATTGTAGGTGGTATTGAGTGGCTGGAAAAACAGGAAGCCACAGAAGATCTTGCAAAGAAAGCAGAAAAGAAGAAAAAACAATTTGCCGGATGTGAAATCAGCGGGAAAAAGCTGGGAATCATTGGACTTGGCGCTATTGGTGTGAGGGTGGCAAATGCAGCAGTACATCTTGGCATGGAAGTTTATGGTTATGACCCCTTTATTTCCGTAGATGCTGCATGGAGTCTTTCCAGAAGTATTCATCATATTAATGATATCAGCTGTATTTACAGGGAATGTGATTACATTACCATTCATGTGCCTCTTATGGATAGTACCAGGAATATGATTGGCGCAGAGGAAATTGCCCAGATGAAGGAGGGCGTAGTGCTTCTGAATTTTGCCAGGGATTTGCTGGTGGATGAAGAAGCTCTGGCTGAAGCCCTTCAAGCTGGAAAAGTAAAGAAATATGTAACAGATTTTGCCAACCCTATTGTAGCGAAGGCGCCCAATACTCTGGTAACTCCTCATCTGGGAGCTTCCACAGAGGAATCGGAAGACAACTGTGCAGTGATGGCAGTAAAACAGCTCATGGACTATCTGGAAAATGGAAACATTAAAAATTCTGTAAATTATCCAAACTGCGATGCAGGAACCTGTGTGGATGAAGGAAGACTTACCATTAATCACAAAAACATTCCTAACATGATTAGCCAGTTTACCAAAGTTCTGGGTGATGCGGGAGTGAATATTTCAAACATGACCAATAAGAGTAAAGGGGATTTGGCTTACACCATTCTGGATGTGGCAACACCCATTTCCCAGGAAGTGGCAAAGAATTTGAAGGCCATTAACGGAGTGTATCGGGTGCGCATAGTGAAGTAAGAAAAAAGATTGTGTTGTAATGGGACGCAAATGGAGAGTATGTATGCAAATTCGCCAAAACTGCATACATACTCTCCGTTTGCTGGCTTTTGCAGGCAATCTCTTTTGTCAGACAGATATTTGTACATACGTTTTTTCGTTTGTGAAGGTGTGGTTTTTTCCAGGGAGATATGGTAGAATATGCGGTAGTGGATATGGTTCTATATAAAAAATGGAGATAAGATATGAAAAGAGAAAGCAGATGGCATTCTTTTTGGAAAGGATACCGCAGGGGACTGAGGTGTTTTAGGTGGTTGTGTTCTTTGAAACGGAATTACAGGAAACTTCAAAGAACCTTAAAAGTAATTAGAAAACAATAAGGAATACAGGAGGAATTCATTATGGCAGATATCAAACCATTTCGCGCAGTGAGACCAAGAACTGCGTATGCGGCAGAAATTGCTGCGCTTCCCTATGATGTGTACAACAGAGAAGAGGCAAGAAAGGAAGTTGAAAAGAATCCCATGTCCTTTTTGAAGATTGACCGCCCGGAAACCCAGTTTCCCAGAGAACAGGACATGTATGCCCCGGAAGTATATCAGCAGGCAGCGAAAACTTTGTGGGGAATGTTAGACGAAGGAAAATTCTGTGAAGAGCAGAAGGATTGCTATTATGTTTATGAAATAGGCACAGAAGAACATACGCAGACGGGAATCGTGGCCTGTGCGTCCATAGATGATTATTTGAATCAGGTGATTAAACGCCATGAGAATACCAAGCCGGAGAAAGAAGCAGACCGCATTCGTCATGTAACCGTATGCCAGGCTCAGACAGGTCCTATCTTTCTGGCGCATCGCCCACAGCCGGAGCTTCGCAGACTTCTGGATATTAAGAAACGCTCTCACCCTGTGTATGATTTTTGCTCAGAAGATGGAATTTCTCACAGAGTATGGGTAATAGAGGACCAGCTTACCATAGATAAAATAACAAGTTTGTTTCAGAATATGGATAGCATTTACATAGCAGATGGCCATCACAGGGCAGCTTCCGCCATTAAGGCTGGATTAGAAAAGCGAAAAGAACATCCGGATTATAATGGGACAGAGGAATTTAATTATTTCCTGTGTACCTTATTTGCTTCGGATGAATTGAAGATTCTGGACTATAATCGTGTGGTCAAGGATCTGCATGGCTACAGCAAGGAAGAATTTCTGGAAAAGGCAGGAGAGTGCTTCCTGGTGGAAGAGAGAGGCGCGGAGCCGGTGCAGCCGGAGAAGAAAGGCGTTTTTGGCATGTACCTGGATAAGACCTGGTATCGTCTGGAAATACGGGAAGCCTATGTTTCCCAGGATGCAGTGGAAGGTTTGGACGTGTCTTTGCTTCAGAATTATCTTCTGGAGCCTGTTCTTGGCATAGAAAAGCCGGGGGCAGACCCGCGGATTGACTTTATTGGAGGTATCCGGGGACTTTCTGAACTGGAAAGGAGAGTGGAACAGGACTGTAAGGTAGCTTTTTCCATGTATCCAACCAGTATGGAGGAATTGATGCAGACAGCAGACGAAGGCAGATTAATGCCTCCTAAATCCACCTGGTTTGAGCCAAAGCTTAGAAGTGGATTGTTTATTCACAGAATCTAAATATACAAAATAAATACAAAAAAATGCCCCGGAAGGCAGTTCAGGAGTCCTGAATATGTTTTTCCGGGGCTGTTTTTTCATTGTTTTTTAATAACCGTCTACATGAAGCAGTTCATGTACTTTTCCTTTCAGCAGACCGTCATACAGAGACATAATCAGTGGATTTTCATCTGCTTTACGGATGCTGGTAATATTATCTGCCTGATACAGACCTTCACTTCTGGCAACCTTTGTACGGCTTCCGGCTCTTGGAGGCTGGCCTCCTCCCATAATGCAGCCTCTGCGACATGCCATGATTTCCACAATATGGTAATGCTTTTTGCCGCTTTTAATATTTTCCATCACTGTACGGGCATTGGCAAGTCCGCTGGCAACACACACATTCAAAGGAATACCCTTATAGGTTACAGAGAATTCTTTGATACCGTCGTCACCTCTTGCGCCGGATTCTGCTACCGTATCCATGGTTGCTTTATCATGCTTATCTGCAAATCGGCGAAGCATGGCTTCCGTTACACCACCGGTTACACCGAAGATAACACCGGCGCCGGAACCAAAGCCAAATGGCATGTCACAGGCTTCCGGAGTAAGGGTGGCAAATTCAATACCGGAGTTTTTAATCATACGGATTAATTCTGTGGTAGTGATAACCACATCTGTGTCCTGTTCTCCCTTGGTAAAGTTGTTTGGACGCAGGATTTCCATTTTTTTGGCAGTACAAGGCATAATAGAAACCACAAAGGTTTTCTTTCCCTGATTCTTCTCATATCCCCGGTAATATTCTTTAATTACAGCAGAGAACATCCCCTGAGGAGAACGACAGGTGGAAAGATTATCCTTGTATTCCGGATACTGGTCGCATAGGAATTTCACCCACGCAGGGCAGCAGGAGGTGAATAAGGGGAGATTTTCTCCGGTTCCCACACGCTCTAAGAATTCTTTTGATTCTTCCATAATGGTAAGGTCAGCAGAAAAGGCAGTATCATAAACTTCATCAAAGCCCATACGGTGAAGAACTGCAACGATTTTGCCCATGACACTGTTTCCTTTGTTCAGACCAAAAGCATCTCCAACAGCTACCCGGACTGCCGGCGCAATCTGAGCAACCACTCTGGTATCCGGGTCTGAAATAGCATCCCATACTTCATCCATGTGCGTTTTAATGCTGATTGCTCCGGTAGGGCAGTATACCCGGCACTGTCCGCAGCTTACGCAGTCTGTGGCAGAGAGAGGTTTGTCGAAAGCAGGCATGACCATGGCATTTGTACCACGGAAAGCAAAGCCCAGTACTCCAAGACCCTGGATTTCGCTGCAGGCGCGTACACAGTCACCGCAGAGAATACATTTATTAGGGTCACGAACCAGAGCAGGAGAGCTGGTATCTAAAGGACGCTGCTCTCTGGTATTCTGGAAACGAACAGTGGTAATATTCATTTTGTGAGCTAAATCCTGAAGCACACATTCCCCGCTTTTTACACAGGTGGTACAGTCGCGGCAGTGGGCGGAGAGCAAAAGCTCTACAATTAATTTTCGGTATTTTTTGATTTTTCCTGAGTTGGTGTAAATCACCATACCGTCTCTTGGCTCCTCGGAACAGGAGGCAAAGGTGCGGCCCCGGTCATCCTCTACGGTACACAAACGACAGGCGCCAAAGGTAGATACCTCAGAGTGATAGCAAAGGGTAGGCAGATTGATGCCAGCATTTCGAATGACAGAAAGGACATTTTTCTCATCTGTAAATTCCACTTTTCTGCCGTCTATTGTCATAAATCCCATAATAAGCCCTCCTAATATTCAACATATACTGCATCAAATGCACAGTTTTCCCGACAGGCATCACATTTAATACAGAGATTTGGATTAATGTGGTAAGCTTCCTTGCGGACACCGGTAATAGCCCCCACCGGACAGTTTTTGGCACATTTTCCACAGCCCTTGCAAAATTCAGGGTTAATTACATATTTTCTCATGGCAGTACAGTTCTTGGCAACGCACTTGTGTTCCAGAATGTGCTGCTCATATTCCTTGCGGAAGGTTTTCAGGGTGCTGATAACAGGCAGAGGAGCGCTTTTTCCAAGTCCGCAAAGTGCCATGCTTTTTACCATGGTTGCCAGCTCTTCCAAAGTGTCCAGGTCTTCCAGTTTGCCTTCCCCGTTTACAATACGTTCCAGAATTTCCAGCATCCGCTTGGTACCTTCCCGGCAAGGTACACATTTTCCACAGGATTCCCGCTGGGTAAAGCTCATGAAGAATCGTGCAACTTCTACCATGCAGGTATTTTCATCCATAACAACTAATCCGCCGGAGCCCATAATGGCATTGTATTTTTTCACATTATCAAAATCCAGTCCCACATCCAGATGGTCAGCAGTTAAACAGCCGCCGGAAGGACCGCCGATCTGAATGGCTTTGAAATCACCGCCGCCTTTGATGCCGCCTCCAATGTCATAGATAATTTCTCTTAAAGTAGTTCCCATGGGAACTTCAATAAGCCCGGTATTTTCAATGGCTCCTGTAATGGAGAAGGTTTTGGTTCCGGGACTTCCCTCTGTACCAATGGTCTTAAACCAGTCTGCGCCCTTTAAGATAATGCCGGGAACATTGGCAAAGGTTTCTACATTGTTTAAAACCGTTGGTTTTGCCCACAGACCTTTATCTACAGTACGCGGTGGTTTTACACGAGGCATACCTCTGTCACCTTCAATGGAAGCAGTAAGGGCAGAGCCTTCACCGCAGACAAAAGCGCCGGCGCCCCGGTTAATATGCATATGGAAGGAGAAATCCGTTCCAAGGATGTTATCACCTAACAGACCTTTTTCCTCTGCCTGACGGATGGCTTTGCGAAGCCGGGCAACAGAGAGAGGATATTCTGCACGAACATAAATATAACCTTCCTGTGCGCCTACCGCATAAGCGGCAATGGACATACCTTCAATCAGGCGGTATGGGTCGCCTTCCATAACACTTCCGTCCATAAAGGCGCCCGGGTCACCTTCATCACCGTTGCATACCACATAGTGTTCTTTTACGTCCTTGTGGGCTGCCACCTGTTTCCATTTTCTTCCTGCCGGGAAGCCGCCGCCTCCTCTTCCACGGAGTTTGGATTTATCTACTTCTTCTAAAACATTTTCCGGGGTCATGTCAAAGAGCGCCTTTGCCAGGGCGTCGTAGCCGCCGGAAGCTATGTATTCATCTAAAGATTCTGCATCAAATTTTCCACAGTTTTCCAGAACAATACGGGTCTGCTTTGCAATGAAAGGAATTTCATCAGGAGAAGCAAAGCTTTCCCCGTTTTTCTTATAAAACAGCCGCTCTACCGGCTCTTTGTTCAGAACAGTACGCTGGAAAATTTCAGTACAATCTTCTTCCTGTACTTTTACATATTGATAATGCAGAGGTTCGATTCTTACCAGAGGTCCAAGTTCGCAGATACCCTGGCAGCCGGTTTTAATAGCGCCGATATGGGGCACGTCTTTTTGAAATTCTACGGTGACTCCTTCTAAATCCTTGCATAATTCTAACATCTTCTGATAAATTTTTTCAGAACCAGAAGCAACACAGCCAGTTCCGGCGCACACCAGGATTCGGCAGTTATAGGAGTCCAGTTCTTTTTGGGCGTCTTCCCGTTCTTTTAATAAAGCATCTCTGTTTTCAATTATCATACATTCTCACCTCGCAGTTGTGCAATTAATTCCAGGGCTTTTTCAGGGGACATGGATGGATATACTTCATTGTTTACGGTCATAGTGGGCGCTAATCCGCAGGCGCCAAGACAGGAAACTGTCTCCACTGTAAAAAGCATGTCATCTGTGGTGTGTTTTTTCTTGCTGAGTCCCAGCTCCTTTTGCAGAGCTTCCAGAATCGGAAGGGATTTACGCACATGACAGGCAGTTCCGTCGCAGACCTTGATAATGTACTTTCCCTTTGGTTCAAAAGAAAAGTTTTCATAAAAGGTTGCTACACTGTAGGCTTTTGCCTCGCGAACTCCGATTTCTTTTGCAACATAGGTCAGTAATTCACCGGGCAGATAGCGGTATTCAGCCTGAATGTCCTGCATAATGGGAATTAAAGAGCTTGCTTTGCGGCCATAGAATTCAATAATTTCGTCAGCTTTTTCATAATAACTTTGGTCAAGCATGCTTTGTTACCTCCTCATAAGATAGTAAACCTCTCTAAACGAAGTTATTTCTATTATACTTGATATATAGAAAATGCACAATGATTTCTGAAATAAAAAATGAAAATTATGCAAATCAGCAGAGTAATGAATTTTCCAATGGCTTTACAATAGAATAGTTTGATGATAAAATAAAAAAAAGGAGGGTGCGGATTATGTCTGACAAATTATATGAAATGATGGATTGGGCTGAAATCGAAGCCATTGTATATTCCGAAGAAAGTGAACCAAAGAAGATTTTAGGTCCAAGAGTAACAGAAGAAGGAATTTTAATTCAGTGTTTTCTTCCAGGTGCCAAAAAGGTGAAGGTGCTTCTTGGAAGAGGAAAACAGGATTGTGATATGGTAATGGAGGATGAGGCAGGATTTTTTGCAGCTCTGTTTTTGGGAGATAGAATTCCCAAATACCAGTTGGAAGCAACTTATGAGGAAAATGGGGAGACAAGAACAGAGAAGTTTTATGACCCCTATGCATTTGAAAGCCAGATTACTCCAGAGGAGGAGCAACAGTTTGATGCAGGAATCTGCTATAACATTTATGAGAAGCTGGGCGCGCATCCCATGAAAATCAAAGGTGTGGAAGGTGTATATTTTGCAGTCTGGGCTCCAAATGCCATGCGTGTCAGTGTGGTAGGAGACTTTAACCAGTGGGATGGAAGAGTGCATCAGATGAACCGTCTGGGAATCTCCGGGATTTACGAACTGTTTATTCCCGGATTGAAACCGGGAGCTTTATATAAATATGAAATCAAAGCAAAAGGCTCTCTGGTTTATCTGAAATCAGACCCTTATGGAAATGAGGCAGAAATGCGCCCAAACACAGCTTCTATTGTGACGGATCTAAACCAGTATTCCTGGGAGGATGCCAGGTGGATGAAGGAGCGTAAACAGCTTCAGGATGAGAAGAAACCTGTGGCTGTTTATGAGCTGCATCTTGGCTCCTGGAAAAAACCGGAGGATAAGGAAAGGGTATTTTATAATTACCGGGAAATTGCCCCTATGCTGGCTTCTTATGTAAAGGAGATGGGATATACTCATGTGGAGCTGATGCCGGTTATGGAGCATCCTCTGGATGAGTCCTGGGGATATCAGGTGACCGGATATTATGCCCCTACCAGCAGATACGGAACCTGCGAAGATTTTATGTATTTTATGAATTACATGCATCAGCAGGGAATCGGAGTGATTCTGGACTGGGTGCCAGCACATTTTCCAAAAGATACCTTTGGGTTGTCAAACTTTGACGGAACCTGCCTTTATGAGCATCTGGATCCAAGACAGGGGATGCATCCCCACTGGGGAACCCTGATTTATAATTATGGACGTCCACAGGTAAAGAATTTCCTGATTTCCAATGCTTTATTCTGGATTGAGAAATACCATGCAGACGGTATCCGTATGGATGCAGTGGCGTCTATGCTGTATCTGGACTACGGAAAAAATGATGGAGAATGGGTGGCAAATATTTACGGTGGAAATGAAAACCTGGAAGCCATTGAGTTTTTGAAACACCTGAATTCTATTTGTAAGAAAAAACATCCTGACGTGCTGCTGATTGCGGAAGAATCTACGGCATGGCCTCAGATTACTGGCAAGGTAGAGGAGGACGGACTGGGCTTTGACTATAAGTGGAATATGGGATGGATGAATGATTTCATTGATTATATGTGCAAAGACCCGCTGTTTCGGGGCGGAGCCCATGATGAGCTGACCTTTAGCATGGTTTATGCTTACAGTGAAAAGTTTTTGCTGAGTCTTTCTCATGATGAAGTGGTACATGGAAAGGGTTCTCTTCTGAATAAGATGCCGGGAGAAAAAGAGAAGAAATTTGCTAACTTAAGAGTTGCCTGTGGATTTATGCTGGGACATCCCGGCAAGAAGCTTTTGTTCATGGGACAGGAATTTGCTCAGGAACGAGAATGGTCGGAGCAGAGAGGACTGGACTGGGAGCTGTTAGAAGACAAGCAGCATAAACAGATGCAGGACTATATGAAAGCATTATGGGCTCTGTATCAAGAACAGCCGGCTTTGTATGAACTGGATTATGACCCTGCCGGTTTTGAGTGGATTAATCACATGGAATACGATAAGAGTATGCTGACCTTTATGCGAAAAGGAAAGAAACGGGATACTACATTAGTATTTGTTTGTAATTTCTCAGACGTGGCTTATCCGAAATATCAGATGGGCGTGCCATATCCAGGCAAATATAAGGAAATTTTCAACAGTGATGCGAAAAAATTCGGTGGAAGCGGTGTGGTAAATGCCAGAGTAAAAGCATCGAAAAAGGAAGAGCGCGATGAGCGGAAGCATTCTATAGTGATTAACGTAGCGCCACTGTCTGTACAGATTTTCTCTTTTACAAAAAATGAGACAAAAAAGGCGGAGAAGAAAGCAGAGGAAAAAACGCCGAAAGTTTCCAAAGTAAGAAAAACACTGGAGGAAAAAATTGAGGCGGAGCGGCAGCAGGAAGAAAAGAAGTATGAAGCCAAACCATCCAAACCAGCGAAAGCAGTGAAGGAAGAGAAAAAGCCAAAAAAGGCGGAAATAACAGAGAAGCCTGAGAAATCAGTGAAGGCAGAAAAAACTGAAGAGTCAAAACTGAAAAAAAAGGTAAAAAGAAAGAAACAGGAAAAATAAAAAACAAAGAGGCTGTCGCGCAAAAGGCAAAATAGGCGCTTTTGGCGGCGGCCTCCTTTAAAGGACGGGATTTATGAGAATTTTTTTAACAGATGTACTTGGAGAAGTAGGAGAAACCCTGGAGACAGAAGGCTTACGGGGATTTTTTGAGCAGTATCTTACCTGGGATTACTGGGAAACAAAGATACCTTTAATTGGAAATTTTGCAGGACGTGTTCTCCTGGCAATTTTGGTCTATGTGATTGCCAGCAAGTTGATTCATAAGCTGTGCAAAATTATTGTGGCGTCCATGAAAAGAGCAAATGCGGATACCGGTGTCACACAGTTTGTGTCTTCCTTTGTAAAGGCAACCTTATATGGACTTTTGATTATTACCATTGCCACCAGCTTTGGAGTGAAGGAGTCCTCCATTGCAGCACTTCTGGCTTCCAGTGGTGTTGCTATTGGTCTTGCTTTGCAGGGTGGGTTATCCAACCTGGCCGGTGGTGTGATTATTTTGATTTTACGGCCTTTTGTAGTGGGAGATTATATTATTGAGTGTACGGACAAACAGGAAGGAACTGTAGTAAAGATTGACTTGTTTTACACTACGCTGTCCACTGTGGATAACCGGAGAATCACCATTCCAAATGGTAATCTTACCAGCGCCAGCATTGTCAATGTAACAGCAAGGGATCAGAGAAAGCTGGAAATCAAAGTAGAGATTGCCTATTCTTCTGATTTGAAAAAAGCGAAGAGTATTTTGGAACGTCTGCTTCATGAGGATGAACATGTTCTGTCAGACCAGGAAATGCAGGTATTTGTGGATGAACTGGGAGCCAGCGGTATTATGCTGGGACTTCGGGCATGGGTAAATACAGAACAGTACTGGTCCACCAAATGGCGCCTGAATGAAGAGATTAAGCTGGCTTTTGATGAGGAAGGAATTGAAATTCCGTTTCCGCAGATGGATGTGCATATTCGTTAGAATGGAAAAATATGGTATTTTAGAGAGTATTTATAATTTTTAAGAATCACGAAATATTTTTTCCGCTGTTTTGGTGATAGAATAGAGCTAAGACAGAGAATGGAAGGAATGAGTAGTATGAAGACACAGGTTCTATATAAGAGCAGAACCGGAAATACGGAAATGCTGGCAAAAACGATTTTTGAAGCAATTCCGGGAAATAGTAAGGATATTGCCCTGTTAGACGGGCAGACCAATTATGACATGGCAGACCTTTATTTCATAGGCTTCTGGACAGACCGGGGAACAGCCAGCGTGGAAGTCCTGGATTATCTTGGAAGTCTGGAAGGGAAAAAAATAGCTTTATTTGGCACCTGCGGTATGGGAAACAGCCCGGAGTATTATAAGAAACTGGAAGACAATATTAAAGTCTTTATTGAAGATGACAATGAATACCTGGGCGCCTATATCTGTCAGGGAAAGATGCCCATTTCTGTAAGACAGAAATATATGGGCATGAAAAATGAAAAAAATGCCAGACAGGTGAATGCCATGATTCAAAATTTTGATATGGCCATGCTGCATCCGGATAAGGAAGATTTGCAGAATGCCAGAGTGTTTGTGAAGGAAGTATTTGAGAAAATAAAAAGGGAAGCGTAGAAACATGAATATAAAAGAAAAGTTTGCGAAATTTATGTATGGGAGATACGGGACAGACCGGTTAAATATGTTTCTCCTGATTGTGCTGATGGTTTGTGCAGTGGGAAATCTGTTTGTGAGAAATGCTTATTTTAGCGTACTTCTTACATCCTGGGAATTCCTGCTGATTATTTTGATTTATTACCGGATGTTTTCCAGAAATATTTCAAAGCGGTACGCTGAGAATCAGAAGTATCTGGCTATGGAAAACCGTGTCCGCAGATTTTTTGGAAAGAATAAGTACATTCAGCAGCAGAGAAAAGAATTTCATATCTATACCTGCCCTCAGTGTAAACAGAAAATCAGAATTCCGAAAGGAAAGGGAAAAGTAAGTATTCGTTGTCCAAAATGTGGAAGAGAATTTGTGAAGAACAGCTAGAGGAAAAAATATGTAAAGATGCGTGGTAAATGTTGATATACGTAAGAATACGTGATAAAATAAAACATGATAAGGAAAGGAGATACATAAAATGCCAATGACACCAAAAGAGATGGTAAAACATCTCAAAAAAAATGGGTTTGAGGAAGTCAGGCAAAATGGTTCTCATATAACAATGAAGAACCGGTCTACTGGAAAAACAGTGGTGGTTCCTTATCACTCCAAGGCTATGAAAAGAGGATTGGAGCAGGCAATACTCAAACAAGCGGGGCTGAAATAAGCCCTGTTCCTGAAATAGAGATGGAGGTATTACGTATGGGCAAATTATTTTATCCGGCAATTTTTCACAAAGCAGAAGAGGGCGGTTTCTGGATTTCATTTCCAGATATTCCGGAGTGTCTGACTGAGGGAGATGATATGCAGCAGGCATATGAAATGGCAGTAGAGGCTTTGGGTCTTGCATTGGTAAACAGAAAGGAAGAAAAAGAGGAGATTCCAGTACCTTCTGAAATAGACAGAATCCAGGGAGAAGACGGAACACTTGTGATTGTAGAGTTTGATATGCAGGAATATTTACGGAAACATAATTCAAAAGCAGTGAAAAAGACACTGAGCATACCAGAATGGCTGAACGAAGAAGCGACAGCAATGGGTGTGAATTTTTCACAGGTACTTCAGGAAGCGTTGATGAGTAAATTAAATATTGGAAGATAAGGTAAGAAGAACTTGGAGACAGGTTCTTGACTGGGAGAAAATAAAAAAGGTGGCTGAAATCCGTATAAACACTGGGTTTCAACCATCTTTTTGCATCAAGCTGAAAATGGGACTTGAACCCACGACCCCTTCATTACGAGCCATACGTCTCAAAGGCTGAAACCCGCATAAACACTGGGTTTTTTGAAGAAAATTTCTGTTTTGACTAAATTTTGACTAAAACAGGGTCAAAAAACGTGTATGCAAAAATGATGTATATTATCCAAATTTTGCATACTTCTGTCCTAAGTAGGAATTTAACTTATCAGCAGAAGAGGATTCCTCTGTTCTAAGCTCTGTATAAATATTCAACATCTCTTGGACGTCCGCATGACCGAACATTCGGATAGCATCCAGCATATCTACCCCAGAATAATACAGGATAGTGGCAAACTCTCTACGAAATACATGAGAGGTAAGTCCCTGGCACAAATCAACCGTGTAAATGATTTTTGTTCCTTCCCATCTATGTTTCCCTCCGGCAGCAGTATTTATTTTTCGCTTGATAGTTTCAAAGAAACGTCTGTACTGCGTTTTGTGCATGTATTCACCGCTTGTATTTGGAAATAGGATAGTTGTGTTGAGCTCTGACAGATAATCCTTTAAAACAGGGAATAGCGGCTCCAGGATAGGGATATCTCGTTCTCCGGCATCTGATTTCGTGTCTTTTATGTGTGGGATTTCTCCAATCCACTCAACAGCTTTATTAATATGGATAACACGCTGGTTCAGGTCAATGTCGAACCGGGTAAGGGCGGAGATTTCCTGCCTACGAAGTCCGGCATAGTGCAGCAGGGCTTCAAAGCATTTTTCCCTCAGGGTAAAGTCTGCGTGGGGAATGGCCAGGCGTTCCGTTTTGGTCAGAGCACGTTTCTTCTTTCTCTTTGCCTTATCTGTTTCAATATTGTCAGCAACATTCTTCCAGATATAGCCGTCATCAATGGCTGCTTTAAGAATCTGATTTACCGTCTGGATATACCTACGCTGCAGATCAGGATGCCCTTTGAGATTATTGTATCCTAATTGGACATCACTCTTTTTAATCTGGCTTAATTTTAACTGGTCAAGTGCACCTGTGTGGTTCTTTAAGATGTTTTTGTAAGCAGTCTGTGTGTTGTAGGAGCGGTTGTTCTTGTACGTCTCCAGCCAGGTCCATTTGTAGTCAGAAAACAGGATGCCTTTGTCATTTGTGTAGATACCTTTGTTTATCTCGTCACGGATCCTGGCTTTGTTGTCCTCAAATTCAGTGATACTTTTTCCATAAACCGGGATGCGGACACGTTCCCCGGTTTCAGGGTTGATTTCATTTGTTTGGATAGTGGTGTAGTAGCGGCCATCGGCACGCTTCTTATACTTTGCCATAATCATCTTCCTTTCTGTTTTTGTGTATAAAAATAACAGCCAGCGTGAACGAGTGTTCCGCTTGCGTGGCTGCTCCGAAGATGATACAATATAGTTGCTTATGTTATATGGTATATCTTCGGGATATATAACGAACCGTTCCTGTTCCAGCAGGGGCGGTTTTTTCATATTTGACAAATAATCCAGTCTGACATATAATATACTTAACAAGAGAGCCGTTGGTCAGTGCACACCTGACCGCCGGATAAAATAGGTTCAAAAAGTAGCACCTTACTTTACCAGAGCAGGGGTGCTATTTTTTGTGGTTCAATATAGTCAAAACAAGAGTTATGACGGCACAAAGCATAATTACAAAAGTAAATAAATCACTGTATGTAACCATAAGCACCAGCCTCCTTTCTTACGTCCGGCGGCTGATATAGCACCCCAACGGTTCCCTGGGTAAGTATATTATATTGTCAAGGTGGTACTTAGTGGTAAGACCAGACATAATTATTAGTTGAAATAATAGGAACTCTTTGTTATAATTAGCATAGCTTATTAAAAAGTATTATATATAGCGTTTGATTGCAGAAATAATAGATGAAGTATTCCAACGAACCATTTCAACAGCGTTTTGTTGGACGTAAAGCGGAGCATAAGTCTGTCCCCATGGATAAATTCCGATTATTGGTTTTCCCATTCTTAATGATTCGTCTATTTCATATTGCATCCAGTCACTGTAGGCTCCGTACATTCCAGAAACAACTAGAGTGATCTGCGTTGGGCGTATTTTATCGGAGATTTTTCTAGCTATGTCGTTGCTGGTATATGGTGTTCCGGGAGGAAACAGGGGTTTTTCTTTTGGAGCGGAGTAATTATAGTACGAAAAATATGGTGCATTATCTAATAATGAGGTAAGGCGGTTATAGTCAGTACCATAGCGCCAAGCATGACTGATAAAAATTCTGTAAGTATTTAAATATGGCATAATATCATTCCTTTCTTTTTTGTGAGGTGAATAGTTTGAAATTTCGTAAAAAACCTATCATAATTGAAGCATACCAGACTGACAAAGAGCAAATCATACAAACGCTGGAGGGGCCACTAAGAGCAGCACCAGGAGATTGGATTATTACCGGAATACGTGGAGAACAGTATCCGTGTAAGCCGGATGTATTTGAAAAAACATATGAACCCGTTGAATAGATAGTCATACATCTTTTTTGAGTTGATCTCCAGTATTTAGCTGATTCCAGCTCTTGCTTTCGGAAGAAATAATTTCTTCGATATTTTGTACAAAAATATTATCAATAGTTTCTTCATTACAGTATGGACGGGAGTGCGTAATAAACAAATATTTTTCATGTTTTAGCATTTCGGCAGTTGTCCTGTATTGAATCCAATTTTCGTGAAATTTATATAATTTTGAAATGGATTCTATAATAGCAATTATTGCTCCGAATACTCCGACAATAAGCGCAATGTATTTGTTGGATGCGTATGATGATAAAAGAGGTATAAGAGTTGCCAAGATTATTTCACTAATCTGGCATATCTTATATCTTTTTTGATTTACGGAAGATTTTGAGCTATACCATTTAATCTCAGGATTCAACCGCTCCTCGATATATTTCTCTATGTCCAATAAAATTCCCCCTCATATTATTAAAACGCCAGTGGCGGATTAATCAACTTTTTTGAAATCCATAATTTTTTCATTATACCCAGCCAATCTTGCCAACTGACTTTTTGTCATGCCTGGATTTTCATATATAAGCGAATCTGGGATGAGTAGTTCGGCGGCAAATGTATTTGCTTCTATTTCTAATTTTTCTACGGACATATATGTTTTATTTCTTAAAAATGGAGTATTAGCGTTTGGATGAAGCAATGCGTGTCCCAATTCATGAGCACATGTAAAAAACTGTTCATGTCTTGAAAGATTGCAATTAATATGTATTTGTTTCATACGCAACTGTTTATTATAATATCCATTTATGCTGCCTAATTCTTCATATAAAATCAAAATTCCTAAAGATTTTGCGATATCAAAAGGATTATTTGTTTTATACCTTATTTGCAATGAAGAAACCTTCTTTTTTATATCCAAAATACAACACCCCTCTATTTGCCTTTTCTGTATTTTTTGGGAGTAAATTTTTGTTTTGCATTAATTTTTGCAATCCTGAGGCTGTTTTCAAGACTAGCTTTTAAAAGTTCTCTTGTTTCATCATCCAGCGGTTCGCCAGAAAACATTAGAGCGTTTTGACTATCTTCTAAGTCGGATAACGCATTTTCAAGTCTTTTCGCTATATCTTTTTCATCTCTTTTTGTTAATTCAGGTGTAGATAAAGAAGAGTTTTCTCCTGTTGTAAGATATTCAACAGTTACACCTAAGTAATTAGCAATTTTAATCATTTTTTCCGTATTAGGTTTACTTTTTCCTTTTTTCCATTCAGAAAAAACAGGAGATTTGATTCCGGTAGCTCTTGTTACATCAGCAGCCTTCAATCCTTTTTCTTCTAGCAATTTAGCAAAAATTTCATACATTCTAGTCACCTCTCAAAATACCTAGGAAATCCTATAAAAATGCTTGACAAACTAGAGTATCCTAGATATAATGAGGGTACAAAGTTAGAAAATCCTAGATATATCTTTTAATATGTTTGTGGTTATTCATATTATATAGGATTTCCTAAATAAAATCAATAAAAAATTAGAAAAGGAGAAAGTTCATGTTTTTGTACAAAAAATTTGAAGCACTTTTGTCTAAAAATAACATAACGGCATACAAAGTGGCGAAAGATACGGGAATTTATTCAACACTGTTTTCCGATTGGAAATCAGGAAAGAGCTGTCCGAAAGTAGACAAAATAAAAATCCTTGCCGATTACTTCGGTGTAAACATTGAGTATTTCCTAGAGTAGAAAGTGGGATAAGAAAAAGAAATGAGGCCCTTACCTCAAAATCACGCACAAGGTAAAGGCCAAAATCATGTATCAAGAAAAGCTTTTCTTTGAATTTATTGTAGCAGAAGAAGAGGAAAAGGACAAGAGGTGTAAAATGTAAGGTTTTGACGAAAAAGGAGGTGCTTCATATGCCAATAGTATATCTAACCGAAACACAAGCCAGAGAAGCTGGTGTTACACAGGTTTTTAAGACCGCAATTATAAAGCAGAACACAGACCAGAAATCCCTTGCAAAGAAAATCGGCATGAAATATAGCACGCTACACAAGCGTATTCACATGCCAGAGACAGCAACACTGGGAGAATTGTGGAAAATCATGGATGGTTTGGGGATTCCTGAAGAAGAAAGATTAAAGATTGTGAGGTGAGAAAGATGCACAAACAAACAATAAAAGACGCACTATTCTGGACAGTCATATTATTTAATACCGTTCTGGAAGTTCCGCCAGACATGTCCATGCCGGCACAGATATTTGGTGCAGGGACAATCTTCTGGTTGGTCTATACGCTGCTAGATAAATGCAAAGAAGTAACGAAAAAAGTCCGCCAGGCCTAGGAACCAAATGCGGACTAAAACATAAAATACACCTTTATTGTAAGGTGTAGATAGGGAGGATGTCAAGATGATTAATGTAGAAAATGTAAAACTTCCATTTGATGAAGATGGAGAGACGGCAATTATCGCACTTAGTAAGTACAGCTATGATGCACTGATTAGAAAATCTGCACAGCTGGAAGCTATAAAAAATATGGCTCTGCAAAAAGAAGTGCTGGATGGGGATGCTGTCCTGGCTATATGTGGAGTTATGAAAGAGAGTGAATGAGATGTATGTAGGCATATGTTCAGAGCATGGAAATAAGGTGGATGATGAGGATGCTTTCTGGTATGCCATGAACCGCCTGATGGAAACACCAGAGGAAAGAGAAGAGTTTGAAAAAGAGTTTTCGGAGAGCATAGTGGAATGGTACTACTCCGGGAACTGGGTACATAAGGAGGATGAGCCGTGTTAAAACCATATTCAGAGCTTATAAAAGTGGATGTGACTCCATACTGTGAAGAGCGTGACGGTATGTTGTATCTGAATTGGGCTATGTGTATTAAGCTGCTGCATGATAACGGTGCAGAAAAAGTGCACTGGGAACCTATTCAGAACGAAAAGACAGGAGGTAGCCTTTATTTCACAGATGTTGTTTTTAAGGATAAAAACGGAGTAGAAAATAGATGCTACGAAACCAGAATCAGGGTGACGATAGATAATGATATCTATGAAATGCAATCCCCGGTAATGAATGGGGTAAACCCAGTCAAAGACAATTCTATGAGCCAGCAGAGGGTTTGGAACAGTATGTGCCGGTCTTTTGTAAAATGTGTGGCAATCAATACAGGGTTAGGTTTTCATCTTTGGCTGAAAGAGGAATTTAACAAAATGAGTGCACAGATTCCAAACAGAGACCAGGAAAAAGCAACCGATGCACAGTTAAAGACGATACGTACCTTGCAGGATGCACACCCGAATCTGAATTTTGATAAATGGATTGCTATGTATAACTTTACGTGGGATACCCTCACAAGAGAAGCGGCAGGAAATATCCTGAAAGCAGTAAAAGAGAGGTACGGTGATGAGTAATGTATGAGCATGTGGTGCTGGAAAAATACCGGGTAGACAGTGCCGGTACACACTTGCAGATCGTGATACCCGATAAGGATGTGAGCTATTACATCACAGACAAGAAGGCCAGAAGCGGAGAACTTCGGATTGATGATGGCAGGCATATTTCCTCAGAGCAGCGTAAGAAGATATACGCTACTATCCGGGATATTTCGGACTGGTCTGGCTATGTTCCAGAGGAGCAGAAAGAATGGCTGAAATTTCTTCATGAAGAACAGGCCGGACAACCTCCATTTAGCCTTTCTGACTGCACTATGGACACTGCACGTGAGTTTCTTAATACCATCCTGGAATATGCCTTAAAAGAGGGCATACCGCTGTCGGATAAAGGGGTAAACAGGACGGATGATATTGGAAAGTATCTGTATTACTGCCTAAAGCATAAAAAGTGTGCAGTCTGCGGTCTCCCTGGGGAAATCCACCATGTAGACACGATTGGAATGGGAAGGGACAGAAAGCAGGTGGATGATACTGATTATCGAAAAATCTGCCTGTGCAGAAAGCACCACACCATAGCGCATCAGAGAGGCATGCGCAGTTTTGAAGAAATGTACCACGTGTACGGAATACGGTTAGAATGAACACATTTGTGTCCTCTAATAATATATCACAAAATACACACGCCCCGGGATTTCCGGGGCGGAAGGAGGCTTCATGATCGTTTTTACAGTGCCTGGTCCTCCACAGGGGAAGGCCAGGGCGAGAACAGTATATAACCCAAGGTTAAAAAGAAACATTTCTTATACACCGGATAATACAGTCCTGTATTGAGCACTGCGTTTCCAATATAGTTCGCTTCATCTATGATGATGACAGGTGTC
>ENA-OROR01000286-OROR01000286.1-human-gut-metagenome-genome-assembly--contig:-NODE-286-length-49472-cov-13.302568_pt1 | contig 49472 bp, 53 predicted proteins | sample MGYA00242135_ERZ509060 | MGnify/ENA primary metagenome ERZ509060 (study PRJEB26280, sample SAMEA2338742) | human gut metagenome | biome: human gut; feature: human-associated habitat; material: faeces... | reverse complement strand
GATCGCTCGTCTTGCAGCAGCACAGGCAGCTATCGCTGAGAAGAATGCATAATTAACATAAATGTTATGGGGCAAAGCGAAATATCCTCTAAAGAGGTAAAATAGCCAACCAGCCCTAAAGTGTCCAAACGTAAAAATCGACCTTGGAGAATTGTAGAAATACAGTTCTTCAGGGTCTTTTTTGTTTTACGGAATAGCGAGAAACCTTGAATTTATGCGATTTTTCATACTTCAATAAAAGATAAATTTTATTTAGTTTCTATTCCAAATTCTGAGGATATGGGCTTGATTTCTATTAGGACGATGCGGGATTTGCCCCCTTTGAGGATGAAGTGGTGTGCCCCATAACATAGTAGATTTTCAAAATTCGTTTTTGGGAAATGGTTTTGCGAAAAATCCCAAATCCAAAACGCTGGAAACCATTGATTTTACTGGTGTTCCCAAATTTCTCCCAGAAATAAATCAAAAATGGGAGTCCCAGAAATGTTTTTGGGAAAATGAAAAATCCGTTTTTGGGAAAAATCCCGATTTTTGGGAAACATTTTTGGAGAATTTGTGTTTTTGGGGTAGTAGAAAATCGTAACAAAAATATAGGAGGTTGCTTATTTTATGCGAAAAAAAGGGTTTAAAGGAAGATGTGAGAAGAAGTCATTGAGTAAAAGCAAAGAAGTGTGTAGAACATATGATCCAATACAAAACATGTATGCGGAAAAATTGGAAGAATCGCCGGATATTCAAGAAATCCGCTGCAATGTTCTTCTGGAAGGATTAGAAGATGGAGAGTATACAAGCGATTTTGTATGCATCAAGACAAACGGCGATTTAATGGTCAGAGAATGCTTGCAAAGGGATAGACTCACAAAGCCGATGAATGCAAAGTTGTTGAATGCTTCGAGAAATTATTGGATAAAACGTGGTGTAGAGGATTGGGGGTTAGTAATCAATGCAGAAGAATGAATTATATTTCAAGGATGATGATATTATTCGGGTTTTGGATGTAAAAGAAGATAAGGCACTTGTGATTGATTGCATACGGCGAACGATGCCACAGTGGAAAGATATTGTTTCATTGACTGGTTGGGATCAGTGTTCACAAGCTACTTTATATGAGATTGCAGATGTGGATTTGCCGGAACTTGATTCTCTTTGCCCGGAAAGCTGTAAAGTTGCATATGAACGGTATACATTGATTGCGCCGATTTTGCGACTGCTGTCAGATGAAAAAAAGAAGTGCGAAATGATCTCTGTTATTGCAAGTAGCGAAAAAATAAGTAAACAAACAGTGCGAAAATACCTCTGCTTATATTTAGCGTTTCAAAATGTGGCAATATTAGCACCAAAAGATAAAGATAGTGATACTTCACTGACTAAGGATGAGAAAAATATGCGGTGGGCACTCAATAAATTTTACTTTTCATACCAAAAACACAGCCTTAATACAGCTTATACAATGATGCTGAAATCAAAATACTGTGATGGAAACGGGGAACTGCTGCCAAAATATCCGACATTTAACCAGTTCCGATACTTTTATCGTAAACAAAAGAACAATCAGACTTATTATATCTCACGGAATGGACTGACAAATTATCAGAGAAACAACCGTCCATTACTAGGGGATGGGGTTCAGGAATACGCCAAAGCTCCGGGGATGGGAATGCTTGACGCTACAGTATGTGATATTTACCTTGTAAATGAATGTGGAGGAATTGTGGGAAGACCAATATTGACCGCCTGTGTAGATGCTTATAGCAGCTTGTGTTGTGGCTATGCGTTGACCTGGGAAGGGGGGATGTATAGCTTACGTCAGTTAATGCTTAATGTGGTTACAGATAAACAGCAGTTGTGTCAGAAGCATGGAATAAATATCAATTTGCAAGAATGGGATTCTTCAATGTGTCCCGGTGTGTTGGTAACGGATCAGGGAACAGAGTATGTTAGTAATTGTTTTGAACAGATAGCAGAACAAGGAATAAAAGTTATAAATTTGCCAGTGTATAGACCAGAATTAAAAGGTTGTGTTGAAAAATTTTTTGATATAATACAAGATTTATTTCGACCATATCTCAAGGGAAAAGGATTAATTGAACCAGATTTTCAAGAAAGAGGGGCACATGACTACAGAAAGGATGCTTGTCTCACATTGGAACAATTTGAAAAGGTGCTGATCCGCTGCATAATTTATTATAATTCACAACGGATAATTGAAAATTTCCCGTATACGGATGATATGTTGAAAAGCAAAATTTCCCCATATGCAAATGATATTTTTAAATATGGTATGAACTTAGAGGGAGTAAATCTTGTGAAAGTTGATAAGCGTCAGTTAATGCTCACATTATTGCCACGGACAGAGGGAAAGTTCACACGATCCGGCTTGATTGTGAATCATGTGAGATATAAAAATACAAACTATGCGGAAAAATACTTATCCGGGGGAAATGTAACAGTAGCATATAATTCTGATGATTCTTCTTCTGTTTGGTTGCTGGATAAAGGAACTTTTGTAGAATTTACATTGATTGAAAGCAGATATAAAAACAAGAGCTTTTCAGAAATTGAGGTAATGCAAACTCAAAAGAAAAAGATTGTAAAGTCTGTAGAAACAAGCAATATTCAGGCAAAAATAAATCTTGCAAGTTATATAGAAGCGATTGTTGCGAATATAGGTTGTAGCAATGGAAATTTAGAAGTGATTTCCCAGAATTATGAAAGAGAAAAGTTGAAAGCTCATGTGGATTGTATGAAAGTAGGCGCAACGAATGAATAAAGTGGATTTAATTAAGCAGATGCCGGATATGTTATCGGGACAGGAATTATATGAAAGACTGGCAGATATCCCGGTATATGATGAAGGAATACAGGGAAAAAGCCAAACAGAACGGCTCATAGAGCTTTCCACATTATATGAGATTTACTTACCAAGTGAAATGAGTATTGAGATATATTCAAAGTTGTATTTGGCGTTGTTAAGATCATTGCAGAAAAAAGGCACAAATTTAGCCGTACAACAGGCATATCAAAATCACAATGCAATTATGAGAAAGGAGAACCGAGGAATTATTGGCGGTTCAGATTCTTTTTCAATTGTAGGATGTTCTGGAATAGGTAAAAGTTCTGCTATAAATCGTGCAATTTCAATCATTACAGAGAATAGAATGCTTGAAATTAGAAATCCACAGACAAGGATTATTCCATGCCTTATAGTTCAATGCCCGTTTGATGCAAGTGTAAAGTCGATGCTGTTAGAAATATTACGAAAATCTGATGAATTACTGGAAACCAACTATTTTGAAAATGCGCTAAAAGCCAGAGCGACAACAGATGTATTGATTGGTATTGTGTCGCAAGTAGCCTTGCAGCATTTAGGGATGTTGATTGTTGATGAAATTCAAAACTGTGTAACGGCAAAAAATGGAAAACATCTTGTGGCAATGCTTACACAGTTAATAAACAATTCAGGGATTTCTATTGGACTAGTCGGTACGCCAGAAACTTTATCACTTTTTGAATCTGCTTTTCAACTTGCACGCCGATCTTTGGGGTTACAGTATAATGCACTGAATAATGATGAATTTTTTTGCGGATTTTGTAAATTATTGTTCAAGTATCAGTATGTTCAAAAGAGAACTGAGGTAACAGAACAAGTAATAGATTGGCTATATGAGCATTCAAGCGGTGTACCGGCTGTTGTTGTTTCTCTGGTTCATGATGCGCAAGAGGTTGCGATCTTAACAGGTTATGAAACTCTTGATATTTCAATGTTGAGTCAAGCATACGAAAAAAGAATGCAGCTTTTACACGATTTTATTAGACCTGCTGCCACCGTAAAGAACACAACAGCCAAAAGGAAAAAGAAAACCATAGAAAAGACGGTAATACCATCAGAAGATGACTACAGTATAGCCGATTTGGTGCAAAAATCAAAAGCTGAAAATCTGGATATCGTGGAATTATTCAGAGAACACTTTACCGTGGAGGAAATTGTATTATGAGAATGTACTTCCCAGAAATTTACCCGGATGAATTGGTGTATAGTTGGCTCTCAAGGTACTTTGTGCGTTCTGGTTGTACAAATAGTAGAATGCTTTTGTCACAACTTTTATATTCAAAAAGCAACAATCCGAGCATTGAGTTTATAGGACATTTAAATGTGGCAGCAGAACAGCAAATTACACAAGTATACTCAATAGATGGTTTGATTTTGAACCATACAATGTTTCCGCAATATGCAAGATTTCTAACTGCAGAAAAAAGAAAAGTGGCACTTGAAGAGTTAAAATGCTATTGTGATCCGCATAAAGTTTTTACCATACTTCCGAGAAACGAAAAAGAACTGTGGCTAAAGTATTGCCCGTTATGTGTAGTAGAAGATCGCAATAAATACGGAGAGACTTATTGGCACAGAGTCCATCAAGTCAGGAATATGTTGATTTGCCCCATCCATAGGTGTAAATTGGAAATTTCCGGGGTAGATGCCAGAAGCGAGAAAGTCTTTGCGTTCAATCCGGCTGAGTTGTCAGTAAAAAATACAGAACCAATATTTGAATATGATCAAAAATTGATAAAATATTCACAATATATAGCAGAAATATTCACTTCTGAGTTAGAGAAAGACAGTTCAATGCCTATAAGTGTGATTATTTATGACGCAATGAAAAAAGCAAAATACATGAAGGGACAGCATAGAAATATGGAGCTATTTATGGCGGATTTTCAAGAGCTTTTTACAGAAATGGGGGTTAATAGCATTACTTCAATTCATCAAATTAGGAGAGTGATTCTGAAAAATGGAACTGAATTTTCAGCCATTTGTCAAATTGCATATTTTCTGGATATTTATGTAAATGACTTGTTGTATTCAAAGATAGAAGCATCCAAAATCCAGGAAGAAAAAGAAAGCCATTATATCCGTAATCGCCCAGCTATTGACTGGAAAAAATTTGATGCTGAAAAAGAGAGTCTTTTGGATAAACATTGTAAAGCTATTTACACTGGGGGTATGCATGAAAGTGGTAGACCGGAAAGAGTATCAGAAAAGGAAGTGTGCAGATTCTTAGGAGTTACTTTGGATGGGTTCAAAAATCTCCATAAGTGCCAAAAAGTATGGCAACAATATAAGGAATCTTATGATGAAAGTAATGCCAGGAAGATTGTGTGGGGATATAAAACATTGCAATCAGGTTCGCCGACTGAGAAATTGTATTTTTTTGATCTCCGGAGGTTAACAGGAGTAAAGAAGCAGAGATTTCCACCATTTGAGTTGGTTGAAAAGTATTGTAATAAAACTATTGCAAACGAAATTTTTTCCTTGCTTTAAAATCTTACGGGCTTTAATTGTCTAATTGTTGACAGTTTCAGCCCGTTTTGTTTATTTTGAAATTTCGTTTAACAGTAATGACCTTCCTCGAATCTTTGTTTTTGTTCCTCACTTTGGAATATTAGTAGTTTTCCGCTATCTGCATAAAATCCCACATCAAAAAGTTCTGATGCTTGATGCATCAACATTATTTCATCAAGCTTAGAAATTTTCTTTGTACCCATTTTTGATTTTAGCCATATTTCAGCTTCGTCTACATAAGTTCCCATTATCATGCATGGAGACAAATTTTGCGATTTTATCTTTTTAAAAACAAATTCTTTTTTTTCACAAAAACTTATTTGATAGCCAATTGAATCAAAAATATCAAGGACTTCAGAAAAACGAATAGATCCTCTGGAAAGTTTGTTAGAAAGACTTTGTAGAGACATTTGTTCATCTGGATGTAATTCGTTGTACTTATCAACGACATCCTTTAAGGTTAGATTTCTGGAAGTAAAGAATGCTTTTAAAATTGATTTTACTTTATTTTCTGTCATAGTTACACCTCTATTGTCTATAATATACGAAAACGAAAATAAAGTCAATAAATAAACAAACTTAGTAAAATATACAAAAATGTGTATGATATAAAATGTAAATAAAAATATTTATATAATAAAATGGAGATAGAAAAAACGATTACTAGCACAATGATTCGGCATTAAGGCAGCAATGATGAGTAGTAAAACAATAGGCTATGGGGTTCATTCCATAGCCAGAATTTATTTTTTATTGTTCTTTTTTCGCAGAGTGTCAACTAATAAGGACACAAGCTGAATATCATCGTCATCTAAATCGGACACATCAAGACGTTTAGTACTGTCGATATCCAATAAAAAATCAGTACTGACTCGAAAGACAGATGCCATTTTTCGTAATACTTCCGGAGAAGGAGTACGTTCTTGGCGCTCATAAAAAGATATTACAGACTTAGTTACGCCGAGTTGAGTTGCTAACTGCTGTTGTGTCAATCCATTTTGCGTGCGCAATTCTTTTAATTTGTTTCCGAAATCCACAATTTCACCACCTTTGTACTAAATTAGTTTATCAAAAGTATGTACAATAATGGTGTTCTGTAGTATGATAAAAGTATCAATATAGTGTACTTAAAGGAGGTAGAACATGGCATTAATTAGATGTCCCGAATGTGGAAAAGAAATTAGTGATAAAGCAGAAGCTTGTCCAAATTGTGGCTATCCAATTGCAGGTTTAGGTAAAGCAAAGCGTACAACTAATGAATATGCTGTAATTTTGGAAAATGCTGGGGTGAACAAGGTAAAAGCGATTAGGGACGTAAGAGAAGTCACAGGATTAGGACTGAAAGAAGCAAAAGAAATGGCGGAAAATGTTCCTTGTGTGGTCATTGATAAAATATCACTGGAAGCCGCAACTGCAATCAAGAATGCGTTTGAAGAAGATGGAGCAATTGTGTCTGTAGTATCTTCGGATGACAAAAGTACCAAGATTGCTGTAGCAAAAGAGGCAAGTAAAATTAGATGTCCACGCTGCGGATCAACGCAAATAACGACAGGACAGAGAGGCTTTTCTTTCTGGACAGGACTAATAGGAGCAAATAAGACGGTTAATCGTTGTGCGAAATGTGGACATTCCTGGCAGCCAAAATAAAGAATAGGAGAATACAATAATGAACGGAAAAAATTTAAGAATTGTTGGAATTGTAAGTTCTATCATCGGATTTATTATAACAGCTTTCGGCGTATATAAATATGAAGAAGCAAAAGGAATGGTGAAAGCCCTGGGACAGGGTTCTGTATTATTTGGAAGTACAGACAGTACTTACAGAAGCGAGGCTATATGGTTGAGTAGTATGAATAATTATCGTATTGTGATTATTGTTGGTGCGATTATTCTGGTTATTGGAATTATATTATTGGTGTCAGGAATAATTAACTTGAAGAAAGAAACTACAAAAGTCGAAAATGTTGAAGTGAATGTGTCTACAAATGAAAAAATGGTGGAATTAAAAGCGATGTTAGACAATGGACTGATTACATCGGACGAATTTGAAATGAAGAAAAAGGAATTACTTGATAAAATGTAAGTATTAAAGGAAATTGTAATTATAACAGTAGTAGGATTTAGAGAATATATTATAAGTTGTGTCTACATTGCACAATTTTACTATTCTCAAACGCTGCATAATTTTAACAAGTTGCACAAAAAGACTTGACAAATCAGGAAAAATGTGATATTATTAATAATAATTAAACAGAACAAATGTATCTAGGTGTCTTGGTTAAGACATAATTTAGAAACTAACAGCAATCAATTAAAAAAAGGACAAAAACACAACTTTATTGTCTTTTTAATTGGTTGCTTTTTTTATGCAAAAAGGAAGGAAGAAATGAATGCAAGCAAATGTGACTGAAGAATCATTAGTGATTGTAGATAAGATTTCAGGTGAGATTGTTGGAGAAATGCCAGTGGGTTCCAAAGTTATTACACCTAAACAAATGGAAGCACGTAGGCAGTATAGCTCTCGGCAAAACAATTATGAAACGCGAAAATGTAAAAATAGTGAGTTAGGTTACTTTTACTTCATATATCATGAGCATGAGCTTGGTAATATCTCGGCTGAGACAGTGGGACGTTTGATTTACTTGTTGACATATGTCGATTACAATAATAATTTTATGATCCGCAAAAACTGTCACATGAAGAAAAGTGATTTACAGGAAGTATTACATGTATCAAGGGCGACCGCAAATAGATTTTGGAATGAGATCAAGGGCGTGTATATCAAGGAAAGTGATAAAGGATTAATGTTAATTTGCGACGACATTATCCGCGGTAAAATCAACGATAAACAAAAGTTATTTCAGAAATTTTATATTCGTTACATCAGAGATTTGTATAGTGCAACTAAGTCAACAAATCATAGATATTTGGGATATATATATCAAATTATGCCGTATATCAACTTCGAATATAATGTTCTCTGTAAAAATCCTCTGGAAACAAATATTGAAGATGTTGAACTTTTAACATTAATGGAACTTTGCGACTGCATTGGATATGATAAAAATAATTCTCATAAATTGGTTAAGATTTATGATTCCATTACTTTGGATGTTGATGGTCACAAAGAGTACTTGTTATCGTTCGTGAAAAATAAGGGTGTTACTAAAATGTTTGTTAATCCACATATTATTTATGCCGGAAGCAACTATGAGCAAGTAAAAATCCTGGGACTTTTTGTTAAACAATAATGAAAATCCGTATTTTTTGAGACAGTCATTTTTTATGTGAAAAAGCTCTGAAAGTACGTTAAATATCGTATTTGAGAGGTGTTTCAGGTAAAAATCAAATCCGTATTTTTTGAGACACTTAAAAAGCTCTGAAATCCCGTACTGTACGCTATTACAGAGGTTTTCATAGTGAAATTTCTTCTTTTCTTTATAATACGTCCCATATAAAGAACTGGAGACTAAATGTTGATAATAATGTAGGCTTCGTAAGAACGAAGTCTACAGCGCCACGATAGTGGCAAGAATAAAGCCAACACTAACGTGTTGTCTGCTACTCACAAATGTTCATAGCATAATAAAAAATTATTACAGTAACTATTGGCATTCAGAGATTAAAAACGTCATTTAAAATATTCTTATGAGTGTAGTGATATCGTGCCGGTAAGCTTAGGCTTCTTATCAGTGTATCGGCTGGCACTCTCCAACCAACGAACAAGAAAGAAGATAAAGGATATTTTGATAGTAAACAGTATTTAAGTAAATCCACAAATATTGTAAATTTAATCTTTGCTTTCTGGTTGGGATGATTTTTATATTAAAAAAATTAAGAGAAAGAGGAAATAAATTGGATTATATAACAAAAAATTTTGATGAATATTCTGCAGCGGCAGAAATATATGAAACGGGGCATTTTCCGCAAGGTGGCACGTATAAAGAGTTACTTTTATTGGCGAAATATTTACGGTTTGATATTGTAGATTATTATGGATTTGACCTTGAAGAAAGAGACTACTGGGATGTGCTGACAGATTCAAAAGATATAAAGAAAAAAATGATTGCATTTTGCGAAAAAGCAATTCCATATTTTAATTATTATGACTACTGCATAGAGATAGATTACGCGGTTAAAGCAAGTGTAAAGTATCGAATAAATTTTGCAGATCCAACGCCAATTACAGTAAACGAATGGAAGACGATATGTAGTATAGAAGATGAGGACGCTAGAAAATTATTATTTATAAAGTTAGTTGATGCAAAGTATTATATGGTTCATAGAAAACTGGTAAAAAGAAAAAAGAATTATTCGCAAGAATATTTTAGCCGAGAACAGATAAACAAATCTATTTGTTGCCTCGAAATGGGGATTTCAAGAGGGTACGGCTCAATGCGATATAAACGCTACTTTGCGGCTTTGAGAAAATTGCAAGATTATGGATTTATTGAGTTTAAAGAGATTTTTTCCCAAAACGGATCTAAGCTTATAGATAAGATTACTATTGTTGATGATGACGAAGATAGCGAAGTGCTGGATTACATAACGGATTATCACCATTTGGAATTGCATTACGAAAGATTATCTGGTGCAGATATCGGAGAATGTAAAGAATGCGGCGCATTATTTCGCCAGCAATACAGAAATAAATACAAATATTGTGAAGAACATCGCATAAAGACAAAAAAGCAGAAGAACCCAACTGTAAGACAATGTTGCGAATGTGGGACTTTTTTTGATGTTCCAGTTAGAGGGAACACTTCAAAAATGTTCTTTTGTAAATCATGCCAGGAAAAAGCGAACAAAGCTAAAAAAATAGCTTGGATGAAGAACAAACGAAAATGTGTTGAAACGAAATAACAAATCGTCAAATCGCTGAAACCCCGATAGTAAAGGCATTTCAGCGATTGACTTATATGTGCCACCTTTTATGGAAAAGGGAAAGGAAAGGGAATGCCCTTAGAAAGAAAAGGTTTATAAGACATATATGAGATGTATATGTATTTCTTCGAGATATCGTGGCAAGACATATTATCTTTTACTCGAGTTTTTTCGGCATATGGGGTAACAAAATGTTACCCCCTCCAACTAATATTGATGTCTGCCTATAGCTATATATAGTCAGACATGAGTGTTAGAGGAGCAGGCACTCGGCTTTGATAGAAAACTAAATATGGAGAAACTTTTGGCGCGTGGCGTTGACTAGGCATTAACCCAAAAGTTTAAAAAATAAAATGGAAAAAACAGTTTTTACTAAAATATAGTTTTTCCATTTTTTAATTTTTTGCGACGATTTCAAACGAAAAATCTGACAAATATGTATATAGGGAGAAAATAGTGAAAAAAGAAAGGGTATTAAATTTACGTGATATTACAAAAACATATCTTGAAGCAAACAGGTGGTCTATAGCGGATATGGCTTATCTTATAGGAATGCCACGAAGTACACTGTCTGAGTGGATATCTGGGAAACGTGATCTTACCGAAAGAAATATGCGTCATGTAAAGGCATTTCTTAACGGCGATTATATAAAAGATGTGTCAGTAGTAGTTAACTACATACTTATGTCACAAGATTAAGAAGAGGGAATTTATGAAAATTGAACTGACTGACAGAGAAATTCGGCGAATTGTGCCGATATTGCAAACGCAATACCACAAATCTTATAATTTGTGGGAAATTGCAGAAATTAAAGGTGTTTTGCAGAAGCTGGGGGAAACTGTAGAAGATTGGACACCGAACTATCAGGAATTGGAAAAAACAGAAAAGAAAAAATGATTTAGGAGAAAAAAAGATTATGAAAAAAGACGAAAATGAATATGGAACAAATCAGAAATATATGGAAGAGATAGCAAAAGACATTTGCAGAAAACTTGAAAATGATAAAGACATAGAAGAATTTTTAATAAAAATAGGGATTGATATAAATAAGCCATTTAAGCAAATTTTAGATCAGATTCATAAGAAGTGGGATAGCTTAAATCGAAATGGAAAAATTTATTTGGCTGAGAAAATTGTCGGAACGCATTCTTATGGTATGTTTAATGAATTAATGTGTGATTATGAGAAGTATGAAGATAAAAGCCAAATGGAAGATTCGACAAAAGATTTAGTTCCTAGTGATGATAACTTAACAGACAAAGAAATGTGTAGCGCTAATATAGCAGAAGTAACGGGACTGGTAAGTAATGTGGTTGTAGCTATACGCGACGTATACGAGGCACTGGCAAGATGTAATGATATATATGAATTACAGCGTATGTGTCGAACTGGTATAAATGATGAAGTAAAAGAGATAAAACAAGAAAGAACTTGGATAATCAATCAAATGTATGAAACTGCTAATTCTTTAAGTTTTCTAGTTGATCGTTTAACACGAAAATTACAGGAAAATATTGAAAAAGAAAATGTGGTACTGTCAAAATGATCCTATCTACAGAAAATGTAGAAACTAATGCTTTTGCGTATAATACTACTCTTCCATATGTATATTCTGTGTTGGGTGATTATCTTGATTCATCTCCTAACAGTATTAGGGAAATTCGTGAATATGCGAAAAATCCGCAGTACTATAATAAGGAATTAAGAAATTTAGCATGGTGGGCGTATAACACCAATGGAAGTGTTAAAGCTGCTGTAAACTATATATGTTCTATGCATACACTTGATAAAGTAATTGTATGTAAAAGTCGAAGAAATAAACAACAACGCCCTAGAAATTTTGAAAGTAACCGTCTTAAAATGTTGTCTGTGTTGGACAAAATAAATTATAAGCAGCATATAAGAGACAATTTGATGAAGGATGCGAATGACGGTACAGCATTCTTCTATTTTGAAACTGGGAAACGCCCAGTCAATAATGCTAAATTCTTATCTGATTATGATATTGCAAATATTGTGGAGATTAACGAATTAGGGTTAGATGTTTCCATTATTACACTTCCGGTAGATTGGTGTAGGATTTGTGGTAGGATAAGCAACCGATATCGTTGTGTTTTTGATCTGAGGTATTTCCAACAATTTACAGAAAAAGAAAGAAAAGCCAGGTTACAAGCTATGCCAAAAGAAATTCGTGATGGTTGGCAGAAATATGATAATCATAATATTAATACCCCTTGGCTTGTGTTGGATGATACAAAGACAATTATTACCAAAGTAAATGCTGCAATTAATCAGCCGTGGGGAGTTCCTATGGCAGTAACTGCATTTGATGACATATTATATGCTGAGTATTTTATAAACACCAAACGTACTGTGTTGGATAATATAAATAATCAAATTGTATATATGACATTTCCGGAAGGAAAAGAAAAAGGAACATCGTCTTTATCAAAAGATCAACAAAGAGATCAACATGAAAAGGTAAAAGATGCTGTAATTAATCGTAAGAGTCAATCTGGTATATCATTCTTTTCTCTTGCCAGCGGGACAAAACTTGACAAAATGGAAGTTGACATTGGAATTTTTGATGAAAAAAATGAAGCATCTATAAAAAATAATGTTCCGGCAGATTTAGGTATAAGTTCTGCCAGTCTTGATGGTAATACAAAAGGAAATTATGCAACGGCATCACTCAATCTTGAGTTGGTTGCCAGTCATGTTTATACATGGATTGAAAACTTTATGTCTGAACTCAATAAATGTATAAATGCGAATGTTATTAAAGATCCATCATGTGTTGTAGATTGCTATATTCTCCCTACTACATTTTCTAACAGAGATAAGCAAGTACAATATATGAAAGACTTATACTCAAATGGTAAAGGTTCTTTGTTGGCATGGATTAGTGCAACAGGGTTTGACGCTGATGCATATGTTTCATTGCTTGATTATGAACTTGAAACAGATATGGAAAACAAATATCCTGTTCATGCTACATCATATACTATGAGTGGAAAAGATAATGAATCCGGAGATAAAGGTGGAAGAACTCCGGTAGATAATCCAACGAATGAAAATACAATACAATCAAAATCTTCTGGTTCTAATTCCAACCCTAAACCAAGTACAGAATGAGAAAGGAAGATTATGTGCAGATGGTAGGAACAACTACTATTAAATACAAGTCTGTTTTTGTTCCTGGAATTGCAAGAAGATTGTTGAAAATGGGGCATCCTATATATGACATTAAGCCGAAAAAGGAAAACCCAGATGCTTCTATCTTCATTTTTGCAGAGACAGAAGAATTTAAAAATGACTTTGTATCTGTCAAGGGTATGTTGGATAAAAACACGCCTAAAGATATATTTTAAATAAAATAGTTATTCTTTAAATGGGACACTTACTTGGTGTTCTTTTTTATTGAAATAAATAAACACAAAGGTGGTAAATAAAATGGAAATTCAAGAAAGAATCTTAGAAATTTCGCAAGCTACCAATCCAAATGGTCGAAGAAAAGTAAAATTTGCATTGCATGAAATTTATCCAGATAGAACTCGTTGGAATAGAAATGGTATAACTTATTTGGAGCAGTATACCCGCGATAATGCGGATAGTGTAAAAGGTATGCCACTGTGCGCTGAGTTTCTTGATGACGATAAAGATGTACCTTATGGACATGGACTGACTGGACATATAAAAAACATGCCAGTATTTGAGGATTCTGTCCAAGTGGGTTCATTTGAAGATTGGAGTATCGAAGATATTGAAATAGATGGTGAAATACATAGGTGTTTGTGTGCTACTGGATATATCAATGAAGGAAGATATCCGAAATTCGTAAAATGGATTGAAGATCAGCTCGCAAATGGAAAGAAACTTCGCGGCAGTGTCGAATTTGTTGGCACAAAAGACAATGATGGCGAAATAATTTATGACGGTGGTTGGAAAGAACAGGGACGTATTCCTATGATTTACGATTATAGTGGATATTGCATTCTATCCATAAAGCCTTCAGATCCATCGGCAATATTGATTGAACTTAATCAGAAGAGGATGGCTGTAGATGACTTTGATGTATTTGCATCAGATAAAATGAAAGATTCTGCAGATGAATTTGGTTTTGCAGTACAAGCAAACGAAAAAATGTCTAAAACAGAATATGACAATTTGATTGCATGGAATCTGGAATATGAGTCTAAATGTGACAATTCGGATGAATATTTTGAAAATATTTTTGAATAGGAGAAATGAACATGGAAATAAAAATTGATACAACAGGAATTAAAGATATTGAGCGTGACGGTGGACTTACATTGGAAGAACTGGCTTATCAGTGGAGTGCTGAACATACTGCTAACTGTATAAATGCTGAATGCGGCAAAAATAAAGAACGAGGTGAAGAATAATGGCGACTAAAATTGAACTTGAAGAAATGTTATTTAAACTGCAATGTGATCAGATGGAGAGTAATAAAACCCGCAAAAAAATTGAAATCCAGAATTTGTCCGCACTGGAAGTGTCTTTTTATCCAGAAACATTAAAAGATGAGAACTCTTTAAAGGGTATTCTTTTAAATCCTTTTGAAAGTTCTAAAAAATTTGATTACGCAGAAATCGAGGCACAGATCCGTGCGAATAATATTCTGTTTGTGGGTAGAGACGGGAAAGGCAAAAATGCAACGATCAGAATTTGCGATTTTGAAATGTATAAAGATCTTTTTGATTTGCCGGACGCAACGGAGTATCCAGCGCAACTTACAAAAGATGCCATCGAAATGTTAATTGCAGAAAATGACAAACAGACTTTTAAAGAGAAACTTGAAGAGTATATTGTAACAAAAAACGAGGCAGTAACTTTTGTGAATTATTTGACAAATGAAGATATCATGGATGAGATTACTGGCTGGAAAAAGAACATGATTTTAAAGCGTTATAAAGAAATACTTTGGAAATAAAAAGAATAAAATAGGAATTTTGTGGCGGTGTCATTGTGATACCGCCTTTATTTTGGAGAAAATATGCAGAAAAACTATAAAAAATTTACTAAAAAGGATGTAGCAACTATTGGCGGACTTATTTCACCAGATGAAAGATTTGTTCCCATAAAAGCACAACCGGGTTGGTTTATTTCTAACTATGCAAGATTAGCAAGTAAAAGAAGAAACGGAACGGCAGTGCTAATTAGAACATTCTTTATAAATGGCTATGAAACGGTTGTGACATATAGCACATTGAGCGGTAGCAGAAAGCCGAAGATGTTCATGATCCATAATTTAGTTGCGACTGCTTTTGTAAATATACCGGATTGGATTCGCGAAAATGAAATTATTGAAGTACATCATAAGAGAAAAGTCAATCATAAAGAAAGGGAATATGGGACAGATTTTGCCACAAATTTAACCTATTTACCAAAAACAATACATAAAACAGTAGATGCAGTGCGCGAAATTGGTGTATGTCGCCGTGGATTATATGAAGATATGGACTTTGTTTCTGCAGCATTCGGAATGGGAATTGATCCTTATGCGTTGGCGGATGTACTCAGACAAGAGCCAGATGCGATAGAAGATGATTATAAATACTACGATTGTCTGATAAATTATGGCGGAATGCCTGTAGATTTGGAGTTCCGCATAGTTCGAGAAAGATATAAAAGAGGTTAGAATGATATTAAATAAAAAAAATATTACAGCTTACAAGCTGCTAAAACAATAAAAAGAGGGTGTGAAATATGAGTGAATTTAACGCGAAGATTACCGCGAGTATTGATACTTCCAAGGCAGAAGCACAGCTTAACGCCCTTACAAAGGAAAGGAAAGTAAATATCCAGGCGAATGTCAACGGAAATGGTGTTGACAATCTGAATAATAGTATGCAGCAAGCGCAAAGAAGCGCAAGTGGGCTTTCGGCAAGCTTCAAAGAGATTGCAGGAGCAAAACTTAAATATGATGCTATTAATGCCATCAAGATTCAGGCTGAAAGTGCCGTAAAAGCTGTCACAGACTTAAATCAGGCTATGACTCTGGTTGGTATGACTATGAGTAACATGACAGATGCTTCGCTTAATTCTCTAAAGCAACAGTCCCTTTCTATGGCAAAAGAATTAAGCACTTATACAAAAACTGTAACAGATGCAATTACAATTTATGCCAATGAAAATGAATCAGCAACTTCTATGCTTACAAAAGCACAACCAACAGTATTGCTTTCAGCCGCTTCTGGCATGAAGGCAAGTGCCGCTGCTGATGCTATCCAAGGAATTTTAAATCAGTTTGGAATGGCAGAAGATCAAGCAATGCATGTTGCCGATGTAACTGAAAAACTGAGTACAGAAATAGCACTGGATTTTTCAGAGGGTTGTAACAAAATTGCCGATGCCGTTTCTGTTTCAGGTTCAGTGGTTGATGAAGCTGGAATGGATTTTGAAAAATATGCATCTATTGTAGCTGCAGTAGCAGAGAACACCAGGCAGACGGGATCTGTTATTGGTAATGCAATGAAAACAATTTTCAGCCGTATATCCAGATCTAAAGATGGACTTACCACAGATGCGGAAATGTCCGATGCAGAAGAAGCGTTTAAAAGCGTAGGTGTTTCTGTTCGTGGGGCAGATGGTGATTTACGAGACGTAAGTGATACACTGGATGATCTCAACAAGGTGTGGGGAACTCTCAATAAATCCCAAAAATCATATGTCTCGGAACAGGCAGCCGGGGTTAGACAGGGTAACATTTTTAGAGCAATGATGGATAATTATAATAAAGCTCTACAACTTGAACAGGATGCTCTTGATTCTAATGGAACTGCTATGGAAATCAATGAAAAACGTGCTGATTCCATCAATGGCAAACTTGAAAAACTGTCTGCAACAATGACACAGCTTTATTCTGACGCATTGCCGGAGGAAGCAATAGAGGGTATGTTGGATTTTGCTACATCTATTGCGAATGTAGTGGACAACCTTGGACTTCTGCAGGGAGCAATTGTAGCACTGGGAGTGGCTGGTGGATCACAAGTTTTTGGTTCGATTGCAAGTAATTGGAGTAAGTTACTAACTGCAGTTACATCACCGATAGGAATTGCATCTTTTGCTGTTGGTGGGGCAGTAGCGGCAATTTCTGCGTACCGAAAATCTGTAGAAGAGATGGTACAATCTGCGAAACAGGCGGGTGACGAGTGGGAGAGTAGCAACGAAAATCTTCAAGGACAGATTGATAAGATTACAGAACTTAGAACTGCTTTAGATTCCGGTACATTATCCGAACAAGAAGCTGCCAGCGCGAAAAATGAATTACTTTCAATTCAAGAGTCACTTTCAGAGTCTTATGGAAAACAGGTTGCGGGAATTGACCTTATAAATGGTTCTCTTACTGAACAAATTGCATTACTTGGCAAAGTGTCCGAGAAGCAAGCAGAACAATTTCAAAATGAGAACAAAAAAGGTATCAAAGAAGCCGAAAAGCAGATTGAGAAAAAACGCCACACTTATCTTGGTCAATTTTATGATAATGGTTCTGATGAATCGGAAGCCATCAAAAAGACTATCAAAAATTTACAAGATAAATATGGAAAAGATGTATTTACAACTGAATTAGGATCAGATGGCATCACGATGGATGTTCATTTTAAGGCAGATGCTTCCACTGCGAAAGAAGCCTTAAATGATTTCATGACAGATGTTTCCGATATTGAAAAGCAATATGGAGAATCTGATATACTTGACCTTATGAGTGATAACGCATCTGCTGGGTTGGAAAAGGCAAATGATGTTTTAACCGAATATGGTGATTTATATAAACAGGCTCAACAAGCAAAATTGGTAGCTGATGAAGATTTATTTAAAGCACCATCAGGGAAAGAGCAAACTGCAGTTAAGTGGCTGAATGATTATACAAAAGCAGTAGAAAATTATAATGACGCATTGTCTAATGGAAATCCAGATGCAATCGCACAAGCATCCACACAATTCGAGGCTGTTGACAGTGCAGTACAATCATTGTTAAAAAACTCTGACATGTCTCAGTTTGCAGATCAGTTTGCAGAGGTAAAAGATCAATTAAACGAATCTGCTGTTTCCGCAAACAAATTTAATGAGGCTATATCTGGAAATGATACTTCCAAATTTGGAAAAGAAGTCAAGAAAAATGCGGATGCTCTAAAAGACCTTGGACTGACAGATACAGATTTCAGATATACATTTGAGACTGATGGTGTTGAAAAAGGTAAAGACCAAGTTAATGCATTGGTTGATGCCGCAGTAGAATGCGGATTGATTTCTGATACTTCAAGCGGAGAAGTACAAAAGCTTGCTGATACACTGTCTGGTTTGGGTATAGTAGCATCTACTACTGGCGAAGAAGTTAGTAACTCAGCGACAGAAACAGCTTCAGCGGTAGATACAATGACCACCGCACTCGATGCGGCTAAAGAAAAACAGACAAATCTTCTTAGCGCGCTTAGTGACTCACGTTCCGCAACAGGTCTTACAACAGAAGATATTAATAATGTTACTACTGCTTTTAAAGACCTTGATAATTTTGATCCAGCATCAATTTTCGAAGAAACAGCAACAGGCGTTCATCTGAATACCGAAGCTTTAAAAGAGTATAATGAGGAATTAGAACTTCAAACCAAGAATAATTTTGCAGAAGCTATTGCCGATAAACAAAAAGAAATTAATGAGGCACAAGCCAATAACAAATCTCAAGATGTAATCAACGGACTTCAATCAGAACTTCAATCGTTAAAATTACTTGCTAACGAATATGATGGTATGACATCTTCATATAATAAATTTGTTAACGCCACATCTTCTGCAAACGAACGTGATTCATTTGAGAATGTTGCAAAAAATTATGATAGCATCGGTAAATTGATTCAGGAAGGTTGGGTAACTGACGATTCTGTAACCAGCTATCTTGATTTACTTCTTGGAACTGACAGAATCCAAGATTCTATAGATGCTTATGCACAGCTTGATAAAACCATCGAAGGAACAAGCCATAGTCTTAAAGATTATATGACTTTTGATGAAGATGGAAACTTTACATCTAAAGGTGCATGGGACTTTATGGATGATGTTGCATCAAAACTGGGTGATGATTTTGTAAAAATTGGTGAAGATGGAACATATGCTTTTGACCTGACTGGTGACAAAATACAGCAAGTGGCAGATGCATTTGGAACAACTACAGATTTCGTAGAACTTTTAGGAAAGGCACTTGCCGATTCAGACGTTCAGGTTAAGTTTGATTCTTCAGATGTACAAAATTATAACGAGCAGTTAAAACAGCTTCAAGAAACTTCTACGGCTACCCAGGACAAATTAAAAGAACTGCAAAGTTCAACAAGTGGAGAATCTGGTGGTGGCTTATTATCTGGAATAGATCTTGATTATGATAAAGCTTCTATGTCAATTGACCAATTGGATTCTAAAATTTCTGAATTAACTGGAAAACGTGAGGAAATCAGTGTTAGTGCCAATACAGAAGAGGGACAACAGGCTATTTCCGCACTTGACAGTGAAATTGAATCATTACAATCTCAGAAAATCATGCTTTCTATTGGTGCGCAGTTAGAAGGTGGTGCTACTGTAGATCAACTTCTCGGAATGTCAGATGCGGATTTACAGAAAACACTTAAAATTGATTCAAGCCAAGTAGAAGAAGCCAGATCTCAATTAGAGGCTTTAAAAGAGGCGGACGGAGATATTCCGATCACTGTGAAATTGGATGATAGTCAATTCAAAGAGCTTTCAAATAAAGATCAAAATATTGATGTAACTGTAGATGATTCGGCATTAGATAATCTTAAATCAAAGCTAGATTCATTAGATGAAACCAAAGATGTAACTGTAAATGTTACTGCAACAGGTGATATTGATAAGATTCAACAACTTGGTTCTTCCATTAAAAAGGTAGAAAGCAAAGATGCTCAAGTTAATGCTTCTGTTGGTGGCTCTCCAGATCAAGTGCAAGCTTTGGCTAATTCCATCAAGAAAGTTAATAGTAAAAGCGTCGATGTGACCGCTACCGTAAATGGCACACCAGATGTAAATGATTTATTCTCTGCTATTGCTAAACTATATGGAAAAACCGTTACTGTATCTGCAGTTGTTCTTGGTACGGATTCGGTAAACGCATTGGCTACTGCTATTGATAGTGTACATAGCAAAACCGTTACTGTCACTTCAATTACAAACAATATTGTAAATAACTCTACCAATACTATTAAGCCTGCTGCTGATGGAACTATGTTATCAATGAGCCATGCTAGAGCACTTGCACAAGGAAGCCTTAGTGATTTCCCGGCTTATGGTGATGGTCGTGTTACCATTCCAGAAGATCAAAAAGCATTGGTAAATGAGCAAATTATTAATGGTCATTCTGAATCCATTGTTCATAATGGCATTTGGTCTATGATTCCTGGTGGCGCACATATTGCAAATCTTAAAAAGGGAGATATGATATTCTCCGCCGCACAAACAGAAGCTTTGTTAAAATATGGTGCTATACCTGGTCATGCTAGAGCCTATGCACAAGGAAGCCTTAGCGATCTATCTCCACTTGCAAATGCTTTCAGCACTGGATTTTCTGGAACTGGACGAAACCCTTGGAATAAACTCAATTCATCTAGTTCAGGCAGTTCATCGTCTGGCAGCTCATCTTCTGGCGGTTCTTCAAGTGGTGGCAGCACCGCCGCATACAGGGCTAACACTAACTCTGTAAATGCAAATACATCCGCTACAGATTCTAACACAAAATCAGCAAAAGAATCTAAGAGTACAATTGATTTCGTAAAAATCAAGTTAGACAGACTTGCAAATACTTTTGAATATGCAGCAAACCAAATTACTGACTATGTATCTTCTGCCTTTAAAACTGCTGTGTTAAAGAAACAGATGAAGATTATTGATAAGCAGCTTACTGCAAATCAAGAAGCATATGATACTTATATGAAGAAAGCTAATTCTGTTGGACTTAGCGAAGAATATAAAAAGTTAGTAAAAAATGGTGCGCTTAAAATCGAGGATATTGATACTTCTACAGATTCCGGAAAGAAACTGTCAGAAAATATCAAAGACTTCCAGAGTTATTATGAGTCTGCCATCGAATGCAAAAATACAATTCAAGAATTAAATAATAATCTGCTTGAATTATATGACACTCTGGCGAATATGCCGATTGAAAAAGCTGAGAAAGCAATCGACAAATTAAAATCTAAATATGAATCATTAGATAATGTTTATGGTGCTATTACTGGTGGTGGATCTACTCTTGGTCATTTACAGGATCAGATTAAAAAAGATAATCCGACACTTGCAAATGCTCAGAAAAATTTGGATAAGGCTACAACTGCCAGAAACAAAACAAAGTCAACACGTTCAAAAGCAAGCAAGAATTTAAAATCTGCAACAACTGATGTTGAGAAAACTGGCACAAATCTTATCAATGCGAATAAGAAACAGACCTCTTCTATCGCGAAAAAATTGAAAAAAGCTGCGAAATCTACAACAGATAAGGCGACATATAATACAATAGCACGTGCGATTCGTGAAGGAAAGTCAATTAGCACAAAAGGCTTAAAAGGCGAAGCACTGAAATACGCTAAATCATATAATAAATCTCTGAAACAGGGAAATACTATTGCATCTAAAGTGAAAGCTGGGAAAACAGTCAGTACGTCTGGTATGACAAGTACCTTGAAAGCTAAAGCCAAGAAATATAATACGGATGCAAAAGAAAAGAACGAAGCGCAGAAAGAATATGATAAAGCCAAAAAAGCAGACGAAAAGGCATTGAAAAAGCTGAATACTGCGCAAGATACTAAGAATAAAGCATATTCAGGTTCTACAAAAGAGCAACAGATTCTTGCTACTACAAATGGTAAGAAAGCTTATGTTTATCAAAATATGCTTCTTACACAGGAAACAAGAAATCTTAAAGAACAGAACAAACAGCGTCAGTCAGCCTTGAAACAGGTAAATAAAAATTATAATGATGCGCTGAAAAATTCTAATTCTGCCAATGCAAGTAAAAAATCAGCACAGAAGAAACTGCTTTCCGACAAATCAGTTACTTCCAAATTGACTAAAAAGCAAAAAGCGGCACTCGAAGCTGGAAAGAAAGTAAGCACTACTGGTATCTCTGATCCTAAAGTTTTGAAAAAAATTGAGGCTTATAATAAAAAGGTCGCCAATGCAACTGATTTAAGCAAGAAACTCAAAATTCAGGAAGATGCTTTGGCTGATGCTACAAAAGAAGCGGCTAATGCCGAAGCCGAATACGCACAGGCAATCGTAGAGAATGCCAAAAAGAAACTTGATAATATTGCCGCTTACTATGATTCATTTATGTCTCAATGGGAAAACAGAAGTTCCATGATTGAAACATATATGGATAGAATGCAGACACAAGGGTATAACCTGAGTACAAAATTCTATGAGGCACAGATTGAACAGGAACAATCTATTGTCGATAATCTCTCTGAGAAATATAAGGCAATGAAACGTAATTTTGAAGCTGCCGTACAGAATGGAGACATTACAAAAGGCACTCAAGAATATTACGAAATGAAAGATTCTGTTGACCAAGTGGCAAACAGCCTTGCCGAAGCTGAAAATAAAGTTTTTGAACTGCAAGCTTCTATTCGTGATCTCAAATGGGAACAGTTTGACCAATTACAGGATTCTATCAGCAGAATCACCAGTGAGTCAGACTTCCTAATTGACCTTATGAGTCACAAAGATATGTTCGATGATGATGGTAAGATGACTGAACAGGGACTTGCCACTCTTGGATTACATGGTGTTAATTATAATACCTACATGGCACAAGCTGATAAGTATAAGGAAGAAATGCTGCGAATCAGTGAGGAACTTGCAAAAGATCCGTATAACCAGAAACTCATTGACCGTAAAAATGAGCTGGTAGATGCACAGCAAAAATCTATTCTTTCTGCTGAGAATGAAAAAGATGCCATGAAGGATCTGATTAAAGATGGTATCGAAAATGAGTTAGATTCTCTTCAAGACTTGATTGACAAGTATCTTGACGCAATCCAGGCACAGAAAGACCTCTATGATTATCAGAAGAAAATTCGTGAAAAAACAGAGGAAATCGCATCTCTCCAGAAACAGCTTGCTTCATTACAGGGCGATAACTCAGAAGAAAACAAAGCTAAACTGCAAGAGTTAAAAAATAGTCTTAAAGATGCACAAGAGGACTTAGAAGATACACAGTATGAGAAATTTATTTCGGATCAGAAGGAATTACTTGATAATCTTAAAAATGAGTATGAAGAAATTCTTAATAAGCGACTGGATAATATTGATGGTTTGCTTTCCGATATGATCTCAGAAATAAACAGTAATGCATCTCAAATTTCAGATACACTGAGAACAGAAGCCGCAAGTGTTGGTTATGATCTGTCTACTGAAATGCAGAATGTATGGAATGCTACAAATGACGTGAATGGTGTAATCGCCGCATATGATAGTAACTTCTCTTCCACTATGACTGGAGTTAGTTCTGCGATTGATGATATTTACAAGAGACAGCAAGAAATGATTAACGCCATTGATTCTATGGCTGAGAAATTAGTTCAAAAGGTACAGGAAGAAACGGAAGATCCTACGACTGGTGAACTCGAAGAAGTAGAGCAAAAACCTGATAAAAATAATGTTGCAGAAGGAAATCCTACACCAGACCCGCCAAAAGTCAGTGATAAGGATTCTATTAAGGACGCTGTGTTGGTTGATCCTGACGAACCAAAGAAGAAACCAAACAAAACAAAAACAGGTAACAATAAAGCTGAAGTAGGTGACAAGGTTACTTATGCTTCTGGTGTATATCATGCCGCTTCCGATGGGTCTGGAAGAACTGGTAATTATTACCTTGGTAAAAAGGTTAAGATTACTCGTATTAATAAGGGTTCTAAATATCCTTATTGTATTGATGCCTCAGATGGCACTGAACTTGGTTGGGTAAAACTTAGTCAGCTTAAAGGATATGCTTCTGGATCAAAGAGTATTCCAAGTGACCAATATGGTTGGACTCAGGAACTTGGAACAGAGTCTCTTATCCGCAAAAGGGATGGTGCTATTGTCACGCCGTTTGAACGTGGCGACATGGTTCTTGATGCTGATGCTACAAAGAATCTCTGGGATATGATGAATGATCCATCTGGATTTATCAATGGTGCTATGCCAAATATATCTCAAATCATCTCTGGAAAAGACAGGTTACAGCAAGGCAATACTACATATAATCAAAAAGTAGAGTTTAGTTTTCCAAATGTGCAAAACTATAGCGATTTTATGCGTGAAGCACAGCGTGATAGAAAATTTGAGAAAATGGTTTGTGATATGACCATTAATCGACTTAATGGTGGCTGCAGTTTAAATAAACTTAAACATAAATTTTAGATTATTGAGAGGCGGATTATGTATTTTCGGTATATAATCCCGCCTCTATGAAAAAAGGAGATTATCATGGAAAATTATAAAGATATCATTGAAAAATTGAAAGATGATGAGAGATTTATTGAAGTAGTTCAAGAAACTTTAAACGAAAGAACATCCAAAGAGATTATAAAGGATGCACAGCAGTGGAAACAACTTCTCAAAGAAACTCAGGGCTTACGTCAAAAATATGAAAATTTGATTGCAGAGATGAAAATAATGAGAGAAGAAGTCATAAGGGCAACGTGGGGAAACAAATTTAGACATAAGATTGCAAGATTACTGTTGAGGTAACATATATGGAAAATATAAAAATAGAAATAAGAAAAAAGTTAAAAGATAATCCATTGTGTTCTTGTTGTGGTAAAGAGTATGAGCAACAGTCAGGCAACTTTTTTTATTCGGATTCCCCGATATATGTCGGAAATAGAGGATTCTTCAGAATTTGCAAAGAATGCACGGAAAAGCTTTATAGCCGATATGTGCAGCTGTTTAGCGACTCATATAAAGCAATGGAGCGTATGTGTCAGATCTTTGATATATACTATGATGTTGTAGCGTTTGAAAAAGTATTGGAGAAAAATACAGAAAATATTATGGCTGTATACATTAAAAAGATGCAGCTTTTTCAATACAGTGGGAAAACTTACAGTGATACTATTGTTGAGAACGCTCCAAAAACAATTGATACGGTAGAAGATATACAAAAGCAGGATGATTCCGCAAATGTAAGAAGAGCTGTATCGGTTTGGGGATATGGATTTTCGCCAGAAGAGTATGTCATTCTGAATGATATGTATGATGATTGGCGTGCAAGGGTGGTTATTGATAAGGCGAAAGAAGCACTTGTTAGAGAACTTTGTATCATCAAATTGCAAATGAACACCGCTATTAAAGAATGCGATGTTGATATTTATACAAAGCTTATGAATACGTATCTTAGTACAATGCGATCAGCTAATTTACAGCCGCTTCAGGAGGATAGCAGCAGTAAAGAGGGTGAAAAGCCGGTTGGTGTTATGATTAAGATGTTAGAAGATTACAAACCAGTATGCCAGTGTCCTCCAGAGTATCAGGATGTTGATGGAATTGTGAAGTACGTACAAGTTTACTTTATTGGTCATTTGTCTGCAATGTTGAAGATAAAAAATAAGTATGCAGAAATGTATCGAGCAGAGATGGAAAAGTTTCGTGTTGAAAATCCGTTTTTGAAAGGACAAAATGATGAAGAGGTATTTACTTCTATGTTCGTTGGAGATGAGACAAATGGCAACATTTAGTAGTATAGCAGCTTTAAAAAGAGCCATACAGCAAGAGGCAAAAGCCGCCATGAAAGAAGCTCAAACCAAGATGCTCAAGAAAACGAAAGAGGAAACTCAGGGATATTATAGCCAGGGAAATCCGACTATATATGAACGTACCGGAGCACTTGGAAATTCTCCTCAGACTACTGCATTGCAAGGATCTGGGGATTTTCTTTCTTTTGAGGTATATTTAGATGAGGGAACATCATATGAAGTTCCCAACACGGCATTTACTTCAAGGGGATTCGCCAGTTATTTTACAACGCCTGAAATTTTCGAAGCAGCAGAAAGCGGATCATATCATACACTTGGTAAATCTGGTTTTTGGAAACGATCAGAATCAGAGTTTCAAAATATTCTTGATTCTGCAATGGCACACCACTTTAGTTAGAGGTGGGGATATCCCACCAAGAGGATAGAAGATGGAAACGATTACAAAACATGAATTTACAAAAATTTTTTCGCAAGAATTGAAAAATGCGGGATTTATGCCCCGCAAATACTGCAACATGGAATGTGCAGATCAGATTTTGCGTTGCTACTATAAAACTATCTTAAAATGTTTAGCTGCCGGAAAAGAAATTATGATCCAGTCATGGGGCAAGTTTATTCCCGGCGACACATTTAGTAATACTATACATAATCCCAGAACCGGAAAGTATGAGGATGTGACATATACCAGAAAGCCGCATTTCTTTTTCAGCAAGACAATGGCACGCAAATTTGAAGATTGGTGTGCCGGAAAAATTGGCACCCTGGATGATGTTCTGGGAAAGGAACTGTATATTTATAAGGCGAGAAAGCGCAAGGAAGCGGGAAAACAGAAGTGAGATAGCAGCAGTCTTGACACTATCGTGTCGCTGTTTTCTGCCACTCCCCAGATAATAGGCATATTGATTTGTTTGGTTGAAAGGGAAAGAGGGGATTTGGGAAAAGAGGGGAATTGAGATATCAATAAATCAGTTTCTCTATATAGGCGAGTCCTCGAACAAATCCGGTTATTTCCCTAAAAACACCAACAACATTGTTATAAAATTAACTATCTTTTGGCAGAATCCGAACCTTTATTCATACATGAAATATAGGAGTGTGGCAGAATGCCAGGCAATAAAAAAGGACTCTTGAAAAAACAAGAGTCCCGGTGTATAATCTAATCAGAAGATGACCGGACACAAAGTTCCGGTTGCCCTCAAAAGAGTGTATAAATAAAGTTATAGCATCTTACTGTGGCGGTGGGATGCTATTTCTTTTTATGTTGATCTATGTAGCTCAATGCTGTAAAAATTACTAACAATAAAGTCAAGACTTCCATTGTATTCATAGGGCAGCACCCCCTTTCACTAGGATAGAGGGAATAAAAACGAAACCTGCATCCGGCTTCTGTTCGATTGTACAAATAAAATTATAACATCTATAGGCGTGTGACTCAAGCGAAAAGCCGCCAGATTATAATAAAAATTATTGTGGGAATGTGTTAAAAATGCACGTTTCTATTTTTACTGTCAACTGCTGCCGCATGGCAAGCCATGCTGTAAGGGTGTTAAAAACCTTAATAACGAGAGAAATGCAAGCGGGTGGAGAAATTCCTGTACATAACCCCAAAAGGCTTTAATCTGGCATTAAAGGCGTATATGGTGGGACAGCAGTAAAGAAATCTATCAAGATGAGAGATCATAATAAATTGTATCTGCTGCCTTGTTTGGGGTATTACAACTAACATGAAAAAGGATAAATGAATTTACGCCTAAAGCACTTTATCTAGTGAAACTTTTATTTGTTTTATCTTATAATTCTGGCACATAATATAACCAAATAATGTACAAATCTGGAGAAAACAGTGATAAATCCGGGATTGAAATTATGGAATCCAGAACCGGAATTAATAATTCAGTGCGGATTCCTGCATTTCTGAGCTGGTTGTGCCTGTTGTTATACGAAATACATTATTACTTTTATCTTTCGGATAATATAAAAAAGAGCAAACCGTTGTGGCTTACTCTTTAATGTGGGATAACTCTGTCTGTATGGCGTTTAGTTGCCATTTTAAGCGGATTATTTCTTGTACCAATTCTTTATTGCGTATGGCAATTCTGGCAGTTATACGGGCTTGTACAGCTCTAGGAACAAGCCTGTGCGGTACAGCTCTATAACATTGGATCAATAAATCATCTATACTATTCTTCATTAGCATTATCCTTTTTCTTAAAGCTCTTTACTCCTACAGAGAGTTCTTCACCAATGTCCTGGCTGATTAAGTATAAGATATATTCGTTAATGCTTTTCATATTGTGGCGTTCTGCTGCTGCTTTTATTTTTTCATAGTGATCCGAAATGGGATTACCATTGCTATCAAATTTGCCTGGTGTATATGGTACTCTTAGCTTGATATCTTTCATTTTTTTAGCGTAATCTGCAACAGCATCTTTATTTGACTTTCCCATATAAAAGCTCCTTTCTTGTAATCTATAATTAGATTATAACGTGAGGGTACACATAAATCAAGATTCTTGATACAAATTATTATTTCTTTTATCTTTTATTTTATAAAAAATAAAGGGCAGCAGTCCTGCCACCCCTTAATATTATTTTTCAAGATATCTTTCAACTTCTTCACGGGATAATCCACAGAGTTCGCCAGCTTGAATGACATTATTTTCGTCTACGATCATATAGCCGCCGGTAATGTGATTCGGGCTTTTCCGAATGAATAATCCCTGTTTTCTTGCCTTACGGCGTAATGCTTCAATGTTCATCATAATGTTTTACCTCGTACAATTTGCAGAATTTTGTGCAAAGATTTAAAATGTTCAGCATGATAACAATTAACTCCATTGCAATAAGGACGATCATTTTACCGGTTGTAAGTTTAGGTTCTTTTTCATTATTCATAGTTTAATACCTCTTTCATTGTTAGATAGTTGTAAATAAAGATTAGCAAATTGCATAATTTACGATTATACCGTATGTGTCGAAAATTTCCTGTTTTAAAGTTTCACAAACTGGAAGATATTCTTTTATGTAAATGGTTACTGCTATGTTGGTAGTTGAAAATGATGCCGGTTTTACAAAATCAATGCCATTTCGCAAGAAAAGTATTAAAAATTCTGTTTGTAATAAAGCTGTATTACAACGTTCATTTATTTTTACTCTCCAACCGGATTCTTCTCCAATTCTTTCAATAATGTCGTTGTATTTTTGTGCCATAATAGGTGTTGCAAAGCTCAGTTGAAGAAACTTTCCAATGTGGTCAAATTTTATTGAATACTTATATGGAGTATGTGTTTCGTTAGAAAATAATTTCCTTGCCAGAGCAGTAGCATCAAACTCACTAATAACTTTCTTTGATGGTGTGCATGTATTTTGAGGTGCAGTGTACTCCTGATATGCTTTATCTGCTGCATCATCAATACATGTTGCAATGCGCTCCATCTCATTTAATAAGTTCTCTGGGATGGGATATACTGTAATCAATGTGCGATTGTCAAAAATATAAACCATGTTGCCATAAATGCGAATATTATCACCGATTTTTTCATGTCGAATATATATACTAGAGATATATTTTTTGAGATCTGTACTCGCATTTTCAAAAGAAATGCCTTTATTGAATGCTCTTTCTGCCATATCCATAGCAGAGTTTTTTGATACTCCGCAACGTTCTTTTAATCTTCTTTTTGCGTGTGATGTAACTGATACCATTGTTTTATTCTCCTTATATTGCTGAATTGTCCTTTCTACTGTGTTTACTGTTATAGTAAAGATTAAGTGTAGCTGTCTTATCTGATAATCAGTTTAAAAATTTGTTGAACTGTGTGTCTGATTGAACAGCAGGTAAAGCCCAAGAAAATTCTGACTTTCTATTCTGGCTTGCTGCATCATAGTATTCGTAGTGAACTCGGTTATTGTAATTATTACAAATAATAATCCATACGGGAAAATCTTCAAATTCATCACATGCAATGAATGCAATAGTATTATTGTAGAAAGCTCCTTTGGTTTTGGCTACGCAAAAGCAATAACCAATATTCCATAAATCAGTAGCAAGTTGTTGTTTTTTCTTGTAACGGCATAAATCCTCATATGTCAATAATGTTGAGATGTCGTTTGAAAATGAACCGAAATATATTTCTGGTATAACAACTGGATCTTTCTTTGGAATAAGTCCACCTTTAGTAACTATTTTAATTTTGTGCATATTATCAATCCTTCCTTTTTGTGCAGAACACTTAATTCTTGCCAAATATTCCCAACCATTGTATAATTAGAGAGTCCAATGTTTTACTCACGTTAAGTTGCTACATAACGGAAGAATGGGTGGGATGGGTGTTGCAGCACCCGGGACTAGAATAAGTGTTCTGTATATTTCCCCGTAGTGCCGATAGGACAGCAAATCGGTTTACTTACCGTTTTTTCAGTTCTTTTTCAAGATTCAATAATTCGTCGTAAGTCATAAAAGCCCATGTGAGAAATGGGATTTCAACGCCGCATTCATCCATGATTTTATAGGCAAGTTCTTCGCAACGTTTAAAATTTGCTCTCATAGCTTTTGCTATTTTCTTTGCCATGTTTCTCCTTTCTCCCAGTAATCGGGAATCAATACATTATAGTTTCGTAGAGGATTTATTTCTTGCAAGAAACAGGTTGTGCAGAATCGAACTGCATGAATCAACCAACTTGACAACCTGGTTTTGTGCTTCAGGGGAGAGTCCAATTCCCTAAAGCACATGAATGAAATAATTGAACCCCGTAATGCCGATAGGACAGCAAAGATATTATTTCAAGGAAAAATTTGCTCTGAAAAATTCATCCTCAAATTTTAAAAGTGCTTCGATTTCTGAATGGGATATTTCTAATTTTTCCATGTCCTCATCACACCAAATATCCATAATTGGATCAAAACTATGTCTTGTAACCGATACCGTTTCATCCAATACATTGATCCAGACTGTTATTTTGTTGTGATTTTCAGCGGTCAGTGGAAGCAGTGTGTTGATCCGGATGCCGGTTTCCAAAAAAGCATTTTCAACTTTTCCGCTGCGTGCAACTTTTAAGACATCTGTAATGCTTATATTTGCAATAGCGTCCACAATTTCGCCATTTTCATTTTCATCATAGTAAAGAAATTTCATGTGTGCCCTCCTTGTCATTTTTATAAAGGACTGGACGGAATCGAACCGTCCTAAAACCACTTAGTCCTGTTTGTATTATGAGAATATCAATTACATGTATTCGTGTATATTGTTTATTATATACATTTATGTGTATTTGTCAACATTAATATACGATTTTCGTTTAATGAGAATGTTAATACACGTCTATGCGCGTTTTTCTGTGACCGGACTGATGAAATTGCTCTCTTGCAGATAATACCCCATGACAATTCTGAAATGTATGGAAGCAGGTCAATCTGTCCGGTTCCCTTGTTGTATTTCATCTAGCTTATATCGTTACACCTCTATCAGAAGAGAGACAAGTCCAGCAGGTAATGTCTCGGCATATGCAGCAGCACTGGTGTAGTCTGCGAAATGTCTTTCGTTGATAATTTCTGACTCACAAAGTCCTACAGAGATAACGATTACCTTATAAAATTTTCTTGTTGCCTGAATATTTACTGCAATGTTTACTTCCATGTTCATCATGATAAAATCCTCCTTTGAATGTGCATGTTATCGGTGTTTGGCAGCAGTACTGACCAGATGTTTAAAAGCTTCCCAGTTACCCGGATTCTCTGCAAAGATGCGGATTGTAGCACCTTTATAGAGTGGATAGTTGACTGTAAGTTTCTGATTCTTTTGTTTATGCATGATCCTCTTTCTTCCTGTCTGACGTTTAAGCTTTTCGCAGCATTCAGATAGTAGAGAAATGAATTGCTCCTGCTGATCTTCAGGAACATGCTTTTTAATAGCTTCAGTAACAGAATGCTTCTGATCTGGCGTGCATCTGTTGCCAGTCCATAAACTGAAAAGCGTTTGCAATATGTCCAAGAGTTCACCTTCTTTCTTAATATCCGACTATGATCCAGTGAATTATCATTGCTATGGGAGGAACTGCCAGAATCAGGAACAGTGCAGCACCGTACAGAAATCGGTATACTTTACGCTTGATAGTCTTTTTCAGATGTTTCTTGAATAACTGACACCATTGGTTGTAGGTCATTAAAGTATTTGTTTGGTTCATGGTTGTTGTCCTCCTGTTGTTGTTTTTGGTGTTTGGTTGGGGCAGAAAAGTAAAAATCTAACTCCAATAAACACTAGGAAAATAGCAGTTATGTAACCCGTTATGCCGATAGCACAGCATAGTTCATATGACTACCTGACCGCCAGGGTGACGGTCAACGCTCATAGCTTAAAGCCCTATTTATAGTGGCTATGACCACTTACTATTTGTCCTGTTCTTCAAACTGATCCTGAATAGTTTTTAACAATGGCTTCCATCTACGATTTATGGCACTTTTAGCAATTTTTCTGCGATCCTCAGTTGTTTCAGGGGCGTTGATTTCTGCTTCAAAGTCAGAAATGATTGAATTAATAGCCATTTCAAGATCAATAACTTTTATTCTTTCAAGTTTCAGTGTCATAATTTCATCGTTTCTCATAGCTTTCACCTTTCTCCGGTTGACCTCCACCGGAAGGATAAGCAGTTTATTTAACGTATAATCTTCTGTACTGGCTGATTCTCTGATACTCTGCTAATGATCCGAGATCTGCTTCAAGTTTCTTTGTATCGACTGTCCGGCGTTCGCAAGTGGAAATCTTTACAGTGAAGTCATTACCAGTTTCAGAAAGCTTTTCATTAGAATCGAGATAACCGATGATCTCACGTTCAGCGGCTTTCATTTCTTCTTCGAGCTGTTCTTTCATTGCTTTTAATGATCTGTAATCTGCTACAACTTTTTCTAATTCGTTCATTGTTCTACACATATATTTTTCCTCCTTGGGCTTTTTTCTTTATTAAGAGAGAAGTAACAGCCCCGGCAGGCTTTAAACATCTAGTTCCTTTTGAACATCTCAATCTCTCTTATCCTGTTTCCCGGTGTTATGTTGTCCTCTTGCTTTCCCTTGCGGTACTTCCTTCGACCTTCGCTGTTTCCTTTGAACTGATTAGAGTATATCATGAGTACCCTCATATGTCAATATGAGTACCCACATAATAATACACAAAAATGAGTACCCACATATATGCATTATGTACAATTTTATCACAAGTAGCAGAAGAGTAAAAAAATAAAGAGTGGAGCACCCACCCTTTAAATTATCCGTTAAATGCCGGGCAGCTTTGCCCTCTAAAATATGTCAATCGGATTGCATGATCTAATTCTGCTTCTGTCATACATTCATGATCTAAGGATTTTATAAAAGAAATAGCCCATCGGATTCCCTGGACTGTTTGACGATCCAGGATTGCAGTTTTTTTGGAAGAATCCGCTGCCAGATATTTTTCTAATGTATTTTTTAAACTCCAAATAAAGTTTGATCTGTAATTGATTGATGCGTTATTTTCCATTGTGTTTCCTCCTATTAAAATGCTTTATGCAACTATTGTTCTGTGACCTACAATAATAACTTCGCCGCTTTCCCAGTTACGGATTTTGGCGTTTCTTTCAGCAGTTATTCTTTCGTTGAATCTGCCCGGATGCTGGATTTCTACAAATCTAACTGTTTTGGCAGTTCTCTTGATAATTTCATATGTGATGCCTGATTCTACATATCTTTTTCCTACTTCAAATTTACCCATGTTCGAGTTCTCCTTTTATAAAGTCCTATGCTCCGGCAGGTCTTAAAGCTATCTAAGGTTTCTTGACCGTCTCATTATCCCCTTACCCTTGCCCGGTATTATGGTGGTGTCTCCGGTACATCTTGCGATCACATCGTTTTCACCCTTCGCATATCTGCTTTGTTTGTGGTTAAAGTATAGCATGAGGGTACTCATGTGTCAATATATGAGGGTGCTCATAAATACATAAAAATGAGGGTACATATTTGTATAATGTGCCAATAGACATAATGAGGGTACTCATATATAATAATATCAAGATAAGAAATCAAAAGACAAATGCGGAGGGAAATACAATGACATACTTTAAAAACACAACTACATTAGAAGAATTAAGAAAAGAATATAAGAAGCTTGTAAAACAGAATCATCCGGATAACGGCGGATCTGTTGAAGTGATTAAGGTTATTAATGTAGAGTATGAAATCCAATTTAAAATCTTGGAAAAATCCGATACATATAATAATAGGAAGAAATACAACCAACAAGAAGATGAGATGATTCGAGATATCATTAATGTAATTATTCATCTTAATATTGAAATTGAGGTGTGCGGCTCCTGGATTTGGGTTTCTGGCAATACATACACTTGCAAAGAAGAGTTAAAAAGTAACGGCTTTCATTGGGCTTCTAAGAAAAAGATGTGGTATTGGCACAATCCAGAAGAAGTTACCAAATCACATGGAAAAACTACAATGGCAGATATCAGAATTAAATACGGCTCTGATGTAGTAAAGGAAGCCAATACAGTATTTTATGTTACAGCATAAGGCGGATATAAGGGGCGAGATGCAGCCCTTTTGTTTTTAGGTAAAGAGTTCGTATAATTATACTATTACGAACAGTAAAAACCAGTGTTTACAAGGGATTTACCTTGTGATTGAAATTATACGAACTTTTCATAGCAACAAATACGAACTAATTTAATTGAAGCATAAGCGAAAGAGGTGTGATAGTATGGCAAACAAAAGAACAAGAGCGTTGACCGTGGAAGAGTACAACCAGATCATTGATACTATGAGAACAGGGTTCGCAGGATGTAGACCAAATGATCGAATTGCAACAGCTCTCATAATCGAAGCAAACCTGGGAATCAGAATATCTGATATTTTAAAATTGAAGTTGTCAGATATCGTAAAAGAAGGCAGCAGATACAGATTGAACATAATCGAGCAAAAAACGAAGAAAAACAGAAATTTCACTGTCCCGTTTGAAATTTTCCAGTACATAAAAATCTACTGCTTGGAAAATGGTATAAAAGATAATGAGATAATTTTTCCAATTACGGAAAGGGCAGTACAAAAGCAATTGAAGATAGTCACAGATTGGTTGGAGCTGGATAGTATAAGCACTCATAGTTTTAGAAAATTTTTTGCTACACAGGTTTATCAGAATAACGATTACAACATTATTCTTGTGCAGCAGTTGTTGCAGCATAGCTCTCCGGCGGTTACACAGCGGTACATCGGTGTATCATCAAAGGACATTGAAACAGCATTGAGCAAACACAGATTTTTGAAATAAACCACCAGATATCAAAACAATAGAGATCCCTCTTAGATAGATCATCAATAGAAATCTATGTAAGAGGGATTTTTTTGTCGCAATACTGGTTATGACGTGATACTGACTTGCTGCGATGAATGGGACATAATGTTAAAAGTTCTTTCTGTTTTGGCTGGTGGGGGAACTGATCCCGGCTTTTCATTTTGGAGTAAGTTGACGGAAAGATCCGTTCTATTTTGTTTTTGAATCCCTTTTTTATCTGACTGAGAGAATAGCTGCCCTGGTGTGAGGCAGTGACCGGGGGATAGTTTACATATTCGGGCGATATTGAGGGCATCCGGATCGCTATCGAGGTCTATCTAAATCACTCACGCCAATTTTTCTCCTCGAACAGAAAAAACAGATTTCTGAGACTTTCTTCCTATTATAATGTTATAATGTGATTGTGACATCAACCAGTCCTGAATTGCAGTCAATATTATTTTTCAGCGTAAAAAGGAAATGAATAAAAAGAAGTAATAGAAAGAAATAAAAGAACTGGTGCTTATGCCGGTTCTTTTTTGAGGGAAGAAAATGATAATAGTAAACAGCTACGAACTTTATATAAAAAAACTATTATAGAGTCAAATCTTTTGAAAAAGTGTGTTGCCCGGACTGTGGCGACAAAATGAGGGTGCGAGACTCAAAGCAGCGAATTGTTCTGGATGAGTCAGGAGAAAAATACATATTTAGATTGCGGCGTTTTCGATGCGATAATTGTCAAAAACTACATACAGAAATCCCAGATTGTATAGCACCATATAAACAATACGGAAAAAATGTGATAGACGATATATTGAACGGTGAATGCGACTATTTTATTGCAGATGCTTCTACAATTTGGAGATGGAAGAATCGTAATACACACCCACTTTGCAATGACATTTCGGACTTAAAGGAATAAGATGCCCTTTGGAGGTGCATCAAAATTGAAAAAGAAATCAAAATATATAATCTTAGTGCTACTTTTGCTGATTACTGGCATTTTTATATTTTCCATGATATGTGGTGATAATAACATTCCAAATCCATTATTTTTTCTAACTCCGGATCAAGATGCAGAAGAATGGAACGGTAATCAAGAATTACCACAATCAGGAAGAAATGAAGAGGTTATTGTTCCGGGATTTGATAGCCTTGTATGCTACGCTGACCAAACGAAACAAAAGGTGAACTTTTATAACCCGGAAGAAAACTCATGTCTTATGCGGATGACATTATATGCAAATCAACAGAAAATCTGGAGTAATGACGGGTATTTAGAACCAGGCAAAGGGTATTACGAAATTGATTTATCAGAGTCCTTGTCGTCCGGTACATATGACGGGACATTACTTGTAGAATGTTTTCTTGCCGATGGAACAAAGTGCAATGCAGTGAAAGTAGAGTTTAAATTGCAGATGGAGGATAAGCAAACATGAAAAAGAGATGTCTTTCTTTAATGATGGTAGCGTGTATGATGGTAACGCCGATTACTGTAAATGCCGCAATGACAGATGATAACTTTTCATACATGTCTGAATATGAAGGCGGAACAGCTAATACAGAGCTATCATATTTCCAAAATTCGACTTATATGGTAAAAATCCCACTTCGGATCAATAACATTGTAGAATCTGGCTATGTATTTACAGCGGATTCCATCAACATTCTTGATAATCAATCGGTGAATGTGTATGTCGAAAATAGTTCTGTAAAGATGACAAATGAACGAGGTGACACTTGTAGCCTGGAATTGAGATGCAGTGATGAAAAGGGAAAACAAGGACTCGTGGGTACATTCAAAAATGGAGAAACTACATCATCAGTAACGATGAACGCTCAGATGAGTCCGGGAGCAAGAGCCGGATCTTATACAGGAACAGCAACATTTTCCGTAAGACTGGAGTAATTGTAAAATAGCATACAGGGGTAAAAAAGAGGATAGAGCTTAGTCGCACTATCCTTTTTTATTGTTCTTGTTCGTTTGGTTGTACATACTCCATAATGTCTGTGATATCACATTTCAAATAATCGCACAGAGCTGCAAGAACTGAAGTATTGACATTTTCGTTGTTTCGTAATTTCTGCAATGTGCCGTTGCTGATAATCTTCTTATCTAATAAATCTTTCTGGCGGATATCATTTTTCCTCATATAATCGAACAGTTTGTAATATTGAAACATTCTAGCTCCCCCTTTTTCCTTAACGCTATTATAATCAACATAGATTGAAAAGTCAAATTCATATTGTAAAAAGTCGAGAAAATAGATTCTTTCCATTGACATTTTTATAAAGTCGTATTATTATAGTGTTAAATCTAATATTGAGTCTTAAAAGACGAATAATTAGATTGTGCATAAACAGGAGGTGAAAGGGTGGATGGAGTAAGCGGAGGAAAATTTCGCAAGAAAAGAGTGAATTTTTCTATGGTGTCAAATGAGATCCTGCGTGATAATAGCATATCACTCAAGGCAAAAGGATTATATTCCTTGATTCAATCATATGTGACACTGGAAAATTTCACTCTATATAAGGGCTTTTTAATGTCACGCTGTTCTGAAGGACGTAAAGCGTTTGATTCGGCATGGAACGAGCTTAAAACAAGTGGTTATCTTGTACAGTATAGACTACAAGATGAAAAGAAGCAGTTTTATTACGAGTATGAGCTTCTGGATAAAAAGCCGATACCCCAAAATGGAACACCGGATTTACCCGTTGTCCCATTTCTAAACAACGGTAAAGGGAGCATCTCGGAAAAAGATAATATTGCAGATGGGGTACATATAAATAATATTTTAAGGAATAATGCTCAACTAAATAATAGTTTATCAAATCATATCCATATCACAGAAAAAGATGTGATGGAACAGATAGGATATGAGCCGCAAATGCATGATGATTTTATTGAGAACATTGTATTGATTATGGTAGAGGTCTTAAATCTGCCAGACAATGTGACTTTGAAAATCAATCAGTTAGAATTATCAGCGGAAACGGTAAAAGAACGATTTAGAAAGGTACGCTATAAGCATCTGGAATACATCAAGTTAGTATTCCAGGACTTCACTGGCGAAATTTCTTCCATGAAAAACTACATGATTACGACAATTTACAATGCACCGGCAACCTGTGATATATACTTTGCGCACAGAGTAAATCGCGATCAGTACAAAGACAGCCCCCATCATATAGCCTGAGAAACTGAATGATGGGAGCCGTTGCACAATCTCTTGAAGATTGCTTCTATATTATATACCTGCAATCTTCAGGAGGCAACCAAAAGAAAGAGGATTGCTATGGAAAAACAAAAAATCAATGTTTCGCTGGAATTTTATGAAGAGTGAGTGAAAAAATTTAAAGACGGGGGAATGTTTACCAGGATAAGGAAACGGCGTTCAAATCGGTTTCTGACTGGTAAAATATTCATTGATAGCTGCGAGCAGGTTAATGAGAAATGAGGTATATATGTTTGAAATTGATAGGACAGACTTTCAGATTCTTACAGCCTTTAAGGTTGTTGATGAAGAAACTGTGATAATACTGGACAAGCCGACAGACGGAATTACAATTGCGGAAATTATGGAATATTTGGATTCTGTAAATGCACGTAAAAGTCGGAAAACGGTTTATCTGCACTTACAAAAACTTATGAAGAGTGAATATGTGAAAAAGGGAATCGTGTATAATCATGCGGATTCTTACTACATTGCCGAAAAAGGTAAAAACGCACTTAAAGGAGATTTATAGGATATGAAAATTAAGAAAAACACAATGATTATTGGACTGGGAAACTGTGGCTGTAAGATCACAAAGCTGTTTGCAGACATGGGATATTCTACTATGTTTGCAAATGGCAGTGAACAAGATTTGAAAGTCCTTGGAAATATGAAAAATATATACAAATTAGAGGGCTACGATGGATTTGGCGGACACCGAGAAAAGGCTATGGAGTGTTTGTGCGATAATGCAGAATTTACAGAAGCACTAGAAAAAATTGAACAGAAGATAGTTATTCTTGTTTATGCTGTTGGTGGTTCTACTGGTTCTGGATTATCCGCAGTTGTGGCACAATATCTTAAAGATGTATATGAGGATGACAAAATCATCGTAACAGTTCTGGTGCTTCCGAAAGAGAATGAAGCTATCAATAAACATAAGAATGCATATCAAGCGGTACAAGAGCTTATGTCATTAGAGGGTATTGGTGCAACATTCTTTTTGGATAACAATAATTGTGAGGGAAAAGATCTCAAATGGATCAATAAAACGTTTGCCTCTTTATTGGATGCATTTATTACAGATGATTCCTGGGGTGAACCGAATAACTTTGACGAAAGCGAGCGACTTGAAATGCTGGCAGATCCTGGGGCAATGATTATTTCCTATTGCAAAGATGGGATTGAAAAGTTGCTTACGGATAATATCTTTGCGCCACTGCAGAAAGATAAAGTATGTAATAATGTTGGAGTTATTCATCAGGATAAAAATGATGTTGAGATTGATACTATTGTTGCAGAAGTAGGAAAGCCACTAAATGTTTCAGAGGGATGGGGTGGAAAATGTACATTGATAGCAGTTTCCGGGATGTCTTTTCCAGTGGATCATATACAGCGGCTTGGTAAACTTGCGGTTGATGGACAGAAAGAACGGCAACATAACATTAAAATGGCAAAAGAACAGAGTTTGCCAACTTTGGATTTTAATGATATTGAGAAGCCCAAAATCAAGAATAATATAGATAAACCGAAATTAACCGGAAGAGATGCACTTTTAGCAATGCGGAAAAAAGCCAGAGCATAATTTTTTATAGAGGGATGATGAAAGACTTGCCTTTTAGAATGATTTTATCTATAATATAGGCACAAGGTCATCTCTATGTTATGGGGCAAAGCGAAATATCCTCTAAAGAGGTAAAATAGCCAACCAGCCCTAAAGTGTCCAAACGTAAAAATCGACCTTGGAGAATTGTAGAAATACAGTTCTTCAGGGTCTTTTTTGTTTTACGGAATAGCGAGAAACCTTGAATTTATGCGATTTTTCATACTTCAATAAAAGATAAATTTTATTTAGTTTCTATTCCAAATTCTGAGGATATGGGCTTGATTTCTATTAGGACGATGCGGGATTTGCCCCCTTTGAGGATGAAGTGGTGTGCCCCATAACAATAAAATATAGATTCATGCGCGAGCATGAGAGTGTCCAAACGTAAAATGGCTCCTGGAACTTTAGAAAAATCTGAAGCTCCAGGAGCTTTTTGATGTATTTGTAGTGAAACGTGGAATAATCATTTGTCAGAAAGTTTTAATTATGTGATCTTTGCACTTATGATCAGGAGATTTGATTTCAAAACTCCGGAATGCGAGGATGATGATACAGAGACAAAACTTTATACAAAAGCAGACGTAAATGTAAGAAAAGAAGCAGGAAAAATAGCCGGATAATTAAGATAGTTTATCTGATTATCCGGCTGTTTTTGTCTGGCTGCATAGTAAGCTTCATAGTAAACTTCATGGTAAAACAAATTGACGTTATATATGAAAAGTGATATAATGTACAATGATTTGACATAAAATATATAAAAAAAGTACAAAATACACAAAAAATACTTACTGTAGAGGTGCTTCAATGTATGCAGAATTACAAATGGAACTGGAAACAAAAGAAATAAATTACAGGCAGTCATCAAATTTACAGGGAGTTATTATGGAAAATATTTCTCCAGAATATGCAGCCAGACTACATGGAAACCAGTTAAATCCTTATAGTCAATGTATCACGAGGGAAAATAACAGCACCATCTGGACAATAAAGACTTTGAATGAAGAAGCATATGAAAATATAATTATGCCGTTGTCTGAATGTACAGATATTTTTTTGAGAAAAAAGGGATTATCAATTTCTGTATGTAATAAAAGGATGCACTTGAAAAATGATAATGAACTTATCACAGAGTTTTACGAGAAGAAATGTCCGAAATATTTGGAGATAAAGTTTCAGACACCCACAGCTTTTAAAAGTGACGGAAAATATGTAATATATCCGGATTTGGGCTTAATATATGCCAGTCTTATGAGAAAATACAGTGCTGTTTCAGAAGCTTTTGATATGTTTGATGAGGAAACACTGGAGGCACTTGTTGAACAGAGTGAAATCGTGCGGTACCGTTTGCAGACAGTACCATTTCCATTGGAGAAAGTTCAGATCACAGGTTTTACAGGAAGTATCTGTATTCATATTAGAGGACCAGAAACAATGGCAAGATATCTGAGAATGTTATTTAAATTCGGAGAATTTGCCGGAGTGGGAATTAAGACAGGCATGGGAATGGGAGCAATGAAATACGTCAGGAGGAATGAAGATGATTGACCAGAAAATTAAGTTGATTACAGGAAGTCTGCTTCATGACATAGGAAAAGTAGTTTACCGGGAAGGCAGTGACAGAAGAAATCATAGTGTATCAGGATATGATTTTCTTAAAGAAGAGGGAAAAATAGAGGATAAAGAGATTCTTGACTGTGTAAGATACCATCACTTTTCAGAAATCAAAAGTGCACATCTGAAAGAGGATAATCTGGCGTACATCGTTTATCTGGCAGATAATATAGCTGCCTTTGCAGACAGGAGAAAAAAGGAAGACACTGAAGAAAAGGGTTTTGATCTGTCAGTCCCGCTTCAGAGCGTGTTTAATGTATTGAATGGAAATAACCAAAGTTTTTATTATCAGCCAGGTGATATGGATGATCAGGGGAAGATTAATTATCCTGCTTCTGAGAAAAAGCCATTTTCCAGAGAATTCTATATGAAAATCTGTCAGAGAATGTTAGATAATTTCAGAGGTATGAATTGGAGTGAAGAATATCTGAACTCCTTACTGGCCGTTATGGAAGCAAATCTTTCTTATATGCCATCCTCCACTTCAAATGAAGAATTAAGTGATATTTCCCTGTTTGATCATGTAAAATTGACTGCGGCAATTTCTAGCTGCATATATGATTATTTAAACGAAAATCATTTGAGTTATAAGACGGAATTATTTGATAAGAAGGATTTTTATGACAGGAACGCATTTCTCTTATGTTCTATGGATATTTCAGGAATACAGAGTTTCATATATACAATAAGCTCTAAAAATGCATTGAAAACTTTGCGTGCAAGGTCTTTTTACCTGGAAATTATGATGGAGCATATCATAGATCTTCTTTTAGACAGACTGCAACTGTCAAGGGCAAATCTTTTATACTCCGGAGGCGGACATTGTTATCTGCTTTTTTCAAATACAACGGAAACTGTTATACAGATTCAAAAATTTCAGGAAGAATTGAAGGAATGGTTATTGAAACAGTTTCAGACAGATCTTTTTGTTGCTTTTGGATATGTGCAATGTACAGGGAATGCATTCAGAAACGTTCCGGAGGGTAGTTATACAGAGCTATTCAAGGAAATGAGTAAAATGCTGTCGTTGCAAAAACAGCACAGATATACGGCGAGAGAAATAATTCGGTTAAATAATCGAAAAGAGCAGGATTATTCCAGAGAATGTAAGGTTTGCAAAAAAATCGGACATGTAGATGAAGAGGGAGTTTGCCCTCTGTGCAGAAAAATAGAGAAGCTTTCAAAAAATGTATTGTATGCAGATTTCTTCTCCGTTGTACTGGAAAATCCAGATGAAAGAGAAGATGCCATGCCACTGCCGGGAGGATATTGTCTGGTTGCAGACGATGAAAAAAAACTGTGCAGACGAATGGAAAATGACGATTATTTTGTACGAGCCTATTCTAAAAATAAGCTTTATACAGGAAAACATATTGCTACGAAGCTGTGGGTAGGAGATTATTCAACAGGAAGTACTTTTGAAGAATTTGCCCGGGAAGCTGAAGGCATCAGCAGAATCGGGGTATTGAGAGCAGATGTGGATAATCTTGGACAGGCTATTGTGTCAGGATTCTGTAATTCAAAAAATGGAGACAGATATATGACATTATCCAGAACAGCTACTTTATCCAGACAGTTATCCTTATTCTTCAAGTATTATATTCGATTCATCCTGGAAAATGGAGAATATTCACTGGAAGGAAAAAATGGTGGAAAGAAAAGACAGGCTACAATTGTATATTCCGGAGGAGATGATGTATTTATTATAGGTGCATGGAATGATATTATTGAATTGTCTGTAGATCTGAGAAGAAAATTTGAACAATATACTCAGGGGACATTAAGCATTTCAGCAGGCATCGGTATTTATGATTTTTCTTATCCGATTGCTGCCATTGCAGAAGAAACCGGTATGATGGAATCAGAGTCAAAGAGAATGCCGGAAAAAAATGCAGTGACATTACTTCAGGATGGAGAGATTCATCTGGTGGATGACGAGGATGAAGAAAAAGAGATCAGTGATGGAACCTATTCATGGAAAGAACTGGAAGAAGGAGTTGTTCAGGAAAAATACAGGGCATTATGTGATTTTTTTGAAGGTATTGACGAAACCAGAGGAATGTCCTTCTTATACCGTATGATGGAGTTGGTAAGAGGACATGAGGAGAAGATCAATTTTGCAAGAATGATGTATCTTCTTTCCAGGCTGGAGCCGACAGAGGAAGGACCGAAAAAAGAAAAATACAGACAGTTGTCTCGGAAAATGTACAGGTGGATTCAGTCGGATCAGGATTGCAGACAATTGAAAACAGCAATTAATCTTTACGCATACATTCATCGCAAAAAGGGGGAACACAGGGATGAGAATTAATGAGAATAACTATGTAGATAAAGCTGAAGAGGCGATTAAGAGTCTGGTTGAGGAATCAAAGCAAAAATGCAGAGGAAAAGTAAATATTGTAACTACATCTAAAATACGGAATCTTCTGGCAATGACTGCGGATATTTATAATCAGGTTCTTACATATACATCAGAAAAATTGGATGATGAAATTTGTGGAAGAATTGAGTATCTCAGAATTCGTTTTATATATGAATGTGGTCGGGAGCCAAAAGTAAAAGCATTTGTAAAACAGGCAGAAATTCTGGAGATTCTTAAAGAAATCAGACAGAGTAAAAAGAATTATCTGTTGTTCAGCAAATATATGGAAGCTTTGATTGCATTTCACAAATATTATGGTGGCAAAGAACAGTAGGAGGAAAGATTTATGTATGGAAAAATCAGGATTTCAGGAAATATTTTAGTAAAAACAGGAATGCATATTGGTGGAAGTGGCGCATTTGCTGCAATTGGGGCTGTGGACTCACCAATCATAAGGGACGCCAGAACAAATCTACCGATGATTCCCGGAAGCTCTCTGAAGGGAAAAATGAGAAGTCTTCTGGCAAAAGAATTTAATGAGCGTGTAGTGGAGCCAAATGAAGATCATGAACGTATTACACGACTGTTTGGCTCTTCAAAAAGGGGAAATATAAAAAGAAGCCGATTACTGTTTTCAGATATGGTTCTGAAAAATGAAGAAGAGTTACGAGATGCCGGACTTCAAAGTATGACAGAAGTAAAATTTGAAAATTCTATTTCCAGAGCTACTGCTGTGGCAAATCCCAGACAAATTGAACGAGCTGTCAGAGGTTCTGTCTTTAAACTGGATTTGATATATGAATTGGAAGAGGAACAGGAATTTTTGGAGGATATGGAAACTCTCGCAGAAGCAATGAAGTTATTGCAGTACGATTATCTTGGAGGAAATGGATCCAGAGGATATGGAAAAATCCAATTTCAGGATATTTATACAGATGCAGTTGTCGGCCATGTTGATAATACATTGCTGGAAAAATGCAATTCGATTCTGAATGAGGCTGTGAAAGAGTAGTCGGTGAAAGGAAGGATACTTTGAATTATACATTATACTGTTTGGAGTTTATAAATGGAGTCCATTTTGGCAGGGGAAATCTAGATAGTTCAGAAATCACTTTTCATGCAGATACTCTGTTTTCAGCTTTGTTTCAGGAAGCACTGAAAATGAAAAAACAGGATAGATTTCTGAAACAGGTGTCAGATGGAAAAATCATATTCTCTGATGCATTCCCATACATAGGAAAAAATTACTATATTCCGAAGCCAATGATTGCTGTTCAGACGGAGGATGAAAGCAAACAGGGAGATTCCCGTCAGAAAAAGAAATTTAAAAATTTGAAATACATCCCAGTAAGTACGCTCGCAGATTTTGTGAACGGAACTTTTCCGGAAGAACATATGGAGGATATGAAATATCTGGGACTTTATGATATGAAAGTTTCAGTAGGAATCCATGGGATGGAGGAGCCGGAACCTTTTCGGGTTAATACATGGAACTTTAATACAGGAACAGGTTTGTATGTGCTGGCAGGATATGAGAATGAAAGTGACAGGGAATTGTTAGACGAACTGTTTGAAAGTCTGCAATATACTGGTATAGGTGGAAAGAAAAGTTCCGGACTGGGAAGATTTATATACAAGGTCTGTAAAGTTCCGGAAGATATGATGGGATATTTAAAGAAAAAATCAGAAAAAAACATTTTGCTTTCCACTGCGCTTCCTGAAGATGAAGAATTGGAACAGGTTATAAAAGATTCCTCATATCTTTTAATAAAAAGATCAGGATTTGTAGATTCATCAGAATATGCATTGCAGCAAATGCGAAAAAGAGATCTCTATGTTTTTTCATCTGGTTCATGTTTTGCGCATACATTCAGAGGAAGAATCATTGAAGAAAGAAACGGTGGAAAACATCCGGTATTTCGATATGCAAAAGCTTTCTTCATGGGGGTATAATATGGAACGAAAATTAAAAACATATAAGATACATCTGAAAGTCAATGGACCGGTATTCGTAGGTGATGGAAACGAAATACAGAAAAAAGAATATATGTTTCTGAATAGAAATACCATAGGGGTAATAGATGGCTCAAAGTTCTATATGTTGGCTAAAAAACTTCATCTTCAGAATGATTTTGAACGTTTCATGATTGATGATACAAGAGAAGACTTGAAACATTGGTGTTTCAGAAACCATGTATCTCAAAATGATTTAAAAAACTGTATGAAATATGTAGAAAATGTGGGTGACAGATCAGAAGAAAAAGGAAAGCTTCAGGTAATGACCTGCATTACAGACCCATATGGAAATCCTTATGTACCCGGAAGTTCTCTGAAGGGAATGCTACGAACAATTCTTCTGAGTAGAGATATTTTACAAAATCGGGAGAAATATAGAACTGATACCAGACAGCTCAGGAGTGATTTGGAAGTTAACAGGATTAACAGAAGAATCTTAAATAATAATATTGTAAAAATTGAGAAAAATGCATTCAATTCAGTGAGGTCTTCAGGGAAAGAAACGGTTGATTTCGATATTATGTCAGGTATTATCGTTGGAGACAGCGAACCCTTGTCCAGAGAAGATATTATTTTGTGTCAGAAATGGGAGCAGCACACAGATGGTACATACAAAACATTGAATCTTCTGCGAGAGTGCATAAAACCGGGAACAGTCATTAAAAGTACATTGACAATTGATGAAACACTTTGTAATATAAAAAAGGAAGATATTTTGGAAGCAGTACAGTTATTTTATGAACAGTATTATCAGAATTTCCAGAAGAAATTTTCACGAAGTGACAGGAGAAAACCGAATACAGTATTTCTGGGAGGTGGAAGCGGTTTTGTTTCCAAGACAGTGATTTACCCGTTATTCGGAGAAAAAGAGGGCATTGAAACTGTAAAAAATATTTTTGACAGAACAAATGTGCCTAAAACCCATCAACATTATAAAGATACCCGTATGGGAGTATCCCCTCATATTTTAAAATGTACAAGATATCAGGGAAAAGAATATATGATGGGGGAATGTGAATTAAATATTATTTGAGCATTTTGTTCTTAAATGCGCGAAATTCTGTATTTTGCCGCGCATGGCTTAAATATTGGATTTGTGAGAACTTTTTACTTTCCAAAACGGCTGTATTTCAATGAAATTACTTTTCCCCCGCAATCCCCCTATTCGTCCCAGACAGGACATGGGGTTGCGGGGATGGTATTGAGAAATGTAGCTCCCCGATAGGGGACGGAAATTATGACAAACAAATTAAAATCATGTGCAGAATACCATTGAGAAATGTAGCTCCCCGATAGGGGACGGAAATAAAGCGATGTTTTCTTTAAAAAGCAAGATCACTATTGAGAAATGTAGCTCCCCGATAGGGGACGGAAATGTTCTACACACTGTTGCGTATGCTACATCAAGAGACAATTGAGAAATGTAGCTCCCCGATAGGGGACGGAAATGATTCAGACAAGGAATCTATCAAAGGGTTTATCACCAATTGAGAAATGTAGCTCCCCGATAGGGGACGGAAATACTGACAACAAAACTGAAAGTAATTCAAGTCAAAATTGAGAAATGTAGCTCCCCGATAGGGGACGGAAATTTTATTAATCTTATCTTTGATTGTAAGCATATTATTGAGAAATGTAGCTCCCCGATAGGGGACGGAAATCTGATTATACGCATGGAACTGACAAACATAATTGAAATAATTGAGAAATGTAGCTCCCCGATAGGGGACGGAAATTAATGATGAATTTGATTATTTCTTTCTCCCATGTCTATTGAGAAATGTAGCTCCCCGATAGGGGACGGAAATAGTATCTATACATTTTTTCTTCTCTCCTTAATCATAATTGAGAAATGTAGCTCCCCGATAGGGGACGGAAACAGAATCCGCTCTTTTTCAATGGAGTAAGTACGGAATTGAGAAATGTAGTTCCCCGACAGGGGACGGAAACTAATTATATTTCTCATATGCATAATTGTAAATTTCATTGAGAAATGTAGCACCCCGATAGGGGTCGGAAATTCGTATTCAAATTTAGAAACAGTTACATTTGGCAATAAAGTGAATTGTTACTAGAGAAATAGAGGTGATATCATGAGTCTTTTATATGTAAATGACAGTGGTGCAACAATAGGAATAGAAGGTAACTGCTGTACCGTAAAACAAAAAGATGGTTTGAAACGAATACTTCCCATAGAATCTCTGGATGGAATTACAATTATGGGGCAATCCCAGATGACGACACAGTGTGCAGAAGAATGTATGCAGAGAGGAATTCCTGTAAGTTACTTTTCCAAAGGTGGTAAATACTTTGGCAGATTAATCTCAACAGGTCATGTCAATGTAGAACGTCAGAGAAAACAATGTGCACTCTATGATACGGGTTTTGCTGTAGAACTTGCTATGAAAATTTTAAGTGCAAAAATTAAAAATCAAAGCGTAGTGCTGCGCAGGTATGAGAAAAGTAAAGGCTTAAATCTGGAAGAAGAACAAAAAATGTTAGCTATCTGCAGAAACAAAGTATTAACCTGTGATAGAATAGAAGAGATGATTGGTTTTGAAGGGCAGGCTGCAAAGTATTATTTCAAAGGATTGTCAGCCTGCATAGATAAAAATTTTACTTTTCAGGGAAGAAATCGCCGTCCGCCAAGAGATGAATTCAATTCTATGATAAGCCTTGGATATTCAATATTGATGAATGAGGTCTATTGTAAGGTAGAAATGAAAGGCTTAAATCCATATTTTGGTTTTATACACAGGGATGCGGAAAAGCATCCTACTCTTGCCAGCGATATGATAGAAGAATGGCGGGCAATTATCGTGGATGCTACGGCGATGAGTATGATTAATGGACATGAAATCCTGAAAGATCACTTCTATTTTAATATGGATGAACCGGGATGCTATATAACAAAGGATGGCTTAAAGCTGTATTTAAATAAATTGGAGAGGAAATTTCAGACAGAAGTCAGATATTTAAAATATGTAGACTACGCGGTAAGCTTTCGTCGTGGTATTTTTCTTCAGATGGAACATCTGGCGAAAGCAATTGAGGAGGGAGACGCAAGCCTTTATGAGCCAATTATCATACGATGATGAAGATTATTATTTCCAGATATCTGATGAATTGGAATCAGATAAGGAATTTGTTTTGATTATTTACGATATTGTAGATAATCGTAAGAGGGTAAAACTTGCCAAACTTTTGTCCGGTTATGGAAAACGTGTTCAGAAGTCAGCTTTTGAGGCAATGCTGACAACACAGAGATATAACAAACTGATAGAAGAAATTCCGAGATATATTGACAAAACAGAGGACAATGTCCGAATATATAAAATAACAGGAAAAGGCAAGGTAACTTCATGGGGTGAA
>ENA-OROR01000285-OROR01000285.1-human-gut-metagenome-genome-assembly--contig:-NODE-285-length-49580-cov-4.824674_pt1 | contig 49580 bp, 51 predicted proteins | sample MGYA00242135_ERZ509060 | MGnify/ENA primary metagenome ERZ509060 (study PRJEB26280, sample SAMEA2338742) | human gut metagenome | biome: human gut; feature: human-associated habitat; material: faeces... | reverse complement strand
CAATTTACTCAAAAAATCTTCATTTTAACCTTGACTTTTAATAGTTAGACTTTCTTCTCTTTATCAGAAATACCGATACCAGAACTGTCATGCCGATCAGAGCCAGAATAACTCCTGCCGTCAACATGATATACTTCAGATTATTTTTTTTGATCATATCTTCTATTTTCGATTCTGATTGCTTATAAACAGTACGTTCTCCCCGCACAAGAAGTCTGTGGGAATTCACTCCGTAAGGGGTGCATGTGATCAAAGTTACATAATCTTTTCCCTTTTCTATCTCCAAAGTTTCCACATCATCGGGAAGTACGATTTTTATCTGATTTACCTTATATGCCAGAACCTCATCAAATACGTGTATGAAAAATAAATCGCCCTTTTTTAACTTATCAATATCCGTAAATAATTTCGCAGAAGGCAATCCCCTATGTCCGGATATAAGACTATGGGTATTTTCTCCTCCTACAGGCAGGGAACTGCCCGGCAGATGACCTGCCGCTATCTGCAGCACGCCTTCATCCGTGCCATGATAAACAGGCATATATATATTTAATTTCGGTATTTCTACATATGCCATAATACCGGTTTTTGTTATATCAAGGATATGAGCATATCTCTTTTTTTCTTCTTCATTCAAATAATATCGATTGACTTTACCAACCAGACTTTCATTATATTCTCTTGCTTCTCTTAACAAGTTTTCTTTTTCTTCCTTGGATAAATCTTTCGTCTTTTCTACATAACTTCCTATCGCTTTTGAAGAATGCAGCGCATTGATATAATCACCGATCGTGGGATAGGCCAACAAGCCTATCCCAGCAATCAAAATGATCGCAACTACTATATCAGGTATATATTTTTTAATCTTAAACATCATTTTTCAGTATGTTTTCTGTTTCTTTTATACACTGTATATCCCAGAGCGGTTAATACGAAGATCGTTCCTAATGTATATATTAAATATCTTCCCATTCCACCTGTCTCCGGAAGCTGAATGCCTTTCTTATTAATTACATCTGTTGACAGAGAGTCTTCCCTTTCTTCTGTCTTTCGTATAAAAACTATTTCTCCTTCCGTCTGTCCTGTCAAAGATGTTAATTGCGGATCATCCGATTCCTCGTCATATGTGGCTTCAATCGTAAAAATAATCGGCTGAATCGTATTATACCCGGATGGAGTCACTGTTTCTATTAACTTATACTTTCCTGCATCCAATCCTTTAAAATTAAACTTAGTTCCTTCCGTAACAGTAACTGTGTCTATTTTTGTTCCTTCGTCTTGATCATTTACTATCTTCCGCAACTCAAATTGTGCACCTTGTAACGAGTGATTCTCTTCATCTTTCTTATTTACTACTACTTTATATGTAAATACGACATTTTTATCTTCCGGAGTTTTTCCGTGGTCGCCGCCTCCGCTCTGATTTGGGTTGTTAGAATATACAAGATACGCTGTATTAGGATTTCCGTTTCCGGCAATTACAGCATTTCCGTTTAATCTACATTTGTATTCCACGACAATTTGACTTGTGGAAGTTATCATCACACTTTGAATCGCCTTCAAGTTCTCAAAGCGGACCTGAAAGCTATTAGTATCCGAATGCACTATCAGGCTATAGTCCTGATCTGCCGTTAACGTCGTACCGTCTACCGTAACCTTTACAGACATTTTATCAAATGTTAATCCTGCAGACATTATATCATTGAACTCATAAAAATACGTTTCGTACTCTGCATAATTGCTCGGCAATGTACCCGTAAGTTTATAAGGAATCACCTCATCTATGTTATAGTCGGCGGCATCCTGCCACCCGTTTCCCTCGATATCCTTCTTACTATTTTCCTGCACTTTTTTTACAAGTTCCGGCACATCTAATTTTGTTTTAGCAGTCGTATTGCCTACTACTTTCAAAATGTATGACGTATACGCTGAGTTTGGAGGTGTTTGTGTCTGACTTCCCTCCTTATCTTTAATAAGATAATAACCTGCATTTAAATTTGCAACAGTTGTCGAATCATTTTTTTCTACGCGTACCTCAAGTTTATTATCTTCATTTAAATGCTCTTGGATCGTCTTTGCGAATTCTTTTGCTTCTGATTCGCCGGTTAAAGTTTGCGCTTTTTCAGCCGCAGTTCCCAAAGTTTCTTTTGAAGCTTCTTTAATTCCCGTTCCCCACTGAATATTAGAAAGGGTTTTGCTTTCATCTAAATCTCCCGAAAAAATCTGATATATCTGAAAAGTATGGGGCGTACTCCCCTCATTTTTCAGCGTTAGCGTATACCCCCCCCCCTTGCGCAAACACTGCCATCGGCAGCGACATGGAGATTACGGTTATCACAGCCATGATCATTACCATAACAAAACTTACTTTTTTCTTTACAAATTGTTTCATGTGTTTTCTCCCTTTTCTTTTAATTTAATTCGGATACATTAACCGATGTTTAAATTGTGTTCCGGCGAAATAACTGTTGCCTTATATTAACTGTATATTCCCTCCTTCCGTGTATATAAAACTGCATGGCTCTTATATTGTTTTACTTTGAAACATGCTTTTGTAAAGCATATATTATTCCCCTTTCCACTTCAATGTACCGTTTAACCGCTCCATGTACATAACAATATTTTTCTTATTAATTCCTGAAAGTCCAATATTTACAAAAAGTTTGTATTTAAATTGTATTTAAAAATTCATAGACAACTCCTTTACATTCCTTTATAAATTCATAATCGTGAGTTATTACAATTACTGTTTTTCCTTCTTCTTTCATCTTTTGTAAATATTTGACAGTGGACGCCATCTGCCCTTTACAAAGCCCGCTTGTCGGCTCGTCTAATATCACGATCGGTTTCAAACTTACTATAGCGAGTGCGATCATAAGTCTTTGCTTTTCTCCTCCGGACAAAGATTGTGGATGACTGTCTTTCTTGTCATAAAGCATCAACTCTTTCAACACCCGCTCCTTTTTTGCATCGTCCTGACTGACGATGGATATTTCCGACCATACAGATTCTGTGAATATCTGATAATTTACATCCTGCATCACCATGGAGATATATTCATAAGATCTTTTTATTTCATTCCCGCAGTAAAAAGATTTTCCTTTTCCTTTCAGCAGTTTTGCCATCTTTTTAATGAATGTGGACTTCCCGACTCCATTCTCTCCTATAATAAAATATATTCCTTCCGAAAATCCGATTTCCCCGATATCCATGATTTTCGTATTTTTAAAGCTTTGTGCAAAATTTTTACATTTTAAAATATTCTTATCCTTTTCTCCGTTTTTCGTTTTGTTCAGCATCTGGATCTGATAGCAGGTATTATCCGATAACAGCTCTTCTTTCCTGATTTCTTCAAAACTCCTTAAGGCATACGTCTCCTTCAGTCTGCAGATCTTGTCATGATCTAAGTCTTCCACAGAGATCATTTCCAGTTTTCCTTCTTTTAAAACAGCCAGATAATCCATGATCTCTTTCAGATAATACAGTCTGTGTTCGGCAATTATCACGATTTTCCCTTTTCGTTTCAGCTCGGCGATGCATTTTTTCAAAAGACCGATCGAATGATGATCCAAAGAAGCCGACGGCTCATCGAAAAGATATACTTGATTGTCCATCGTCATCACACTTGTAATTGCCATAAGCTGCTTTTCTCCGCCTGACAGTGAAAAAATATTTCTGTTTAAAAGCTTTTCCGTATCGAGCAGCTCCGTATATTTTTTTATTATCTTAACCATCTCATCCTTCGGCAGATTTCTGTTTTCCAAAGGAAACGCCAGTTCATCCGTAGACTCAACGCAATAAAACTGTGTTTTCGGATTTTGATATACGGTCGAAATATACCGGCTTCTCTGTGCAATATCCATCTCATTTAACCGCATATCGTTTAATTTTATTTCTCCTGAAATTTCCGCCTCGGTAATCTCAGGGATTATCCCATTGATTACTTTTAATAAACTGCTTTTGCCGGATCCGGATTCTCCCGTTATACAAAAAACCGTTCCTTCAGGAATATGAAAATGTATATCTTTTAGTATTTTGTTTCCTTTATATGACAGATTTAAATTTCTACACGCAAACATATTTCCCTCCTATATAAAATCCTATCAACACGAGCATAAGCAAAAAACAAATGTAGTCTCTCATACAAAACCTGCTTTCGCCGATATACGTTCTTTTCCCATGGATTTTCAGTCCTCGCGTCATCGCCGATACGGCAACATCATCTGCTGTTTTTGTAAGCACCATAAATAATGGAACCATTCTGTATTCAAAAAGCTTTACAGGATGAAAAAAGAGGCGTCTGTTTGTAAGACCATGTAAATACATTGCGTCTTTTACCTGATTATAATCTTCTCTCGCCGTATGAAAAAATCTTGCCATAACCGTAATCGGGATGATCAACACAACCGGAAAATGCATTTTTTTAAGCGCTGACGTCATATGGCTCATTGTAGATGAAGCAAGAGCAAATCTCGCCATCACAAATCCCGGAAGAAGCCGCAAAAACATCATCGTAATAAAAAGAAATAAAGATCCCAAAAAACCACCGGCTGAAAACACCCATTCTTTTTGAATGATGTAAGCAGCCATAATAAACAGGATTCCTTTTACCGCCGCTTTCTTTTCCCTGTTCAAGAGTAAAAATACATATGGCAGCAGCGAATAAGCTGCCGCCACAATCGAAAATTTCGTTTGTATATTTCCCAGGATCAGAGTATACGAAAGACACAATGACATCAACATTTTCGTCCGAAAATCCAGTTTAAATTTTTCACTGTGCACGCTATACCTCCTCTGCCATGCCTGCTTTTACAAAATGTTTCTTCAACATTCTTATGCCTATCGTGCAGCCTATGTACGCGCCGAGCATTCCTAAAATCACAATCAGCGGAAGCGTCCAGTTCGGCAAAACACTCATCATTTTTTGTGTATATTCTTCCCCGTACCCCATATCAAGCATCTGCCGGATATAGGCATCTCTCGCAAAATAAATCGGAAGCCAGTTTCCAAGTCCATATATGGACTGTACGCTGAAAGCAAGTCTTGCATGCTTTACACTTTTATACCGTCCATTCCTTAGGACAACTTCTCCCAGTAAACCGCCGATAACTGCCGTAAGCAGTACCCACGGTCCATGTCCGGTTGCCACAAATGCAAGTGTTACTACGATCGTCTGAATGAAAAGCATCCCTGCTTTTTTAATCTTCGTAAAATAAAGCATGTATACCGGCCCTGACACAATCCCATAAACGAACGGAACGACCGGCATTAAGACCGGAATAAAACCGATCATCCCAGAAAGAAACGTAGCAATAAAAATCAACACGGAAAATAATCCGACATTTACCAAGTCTCTCACATTTAGTACGCCTGTTTTTTCTTTTTTATCCATTATCTTTTTCTCCCAACTATACGAATCATGTTAAGCATTGCAGTATCAAATAAATCCACTTCGGATAATAGCTTTAATTAACTGTAACTGTTTGTTCTATTTTAGAATCGGATAGCATTTTTCTATATGCGGCCGACCGTTCATACATTTCTTTATCATTTCCTATCGCCTCGATTTCTCCGTTGTTCAGAAAAACGATTTTATCAGCGCTTCGGATCGTTCTCATTCTGTGAGCTATCACAATCACTGTTTTTTCTCTGATCAGCTCCGACAACGCCTCCTGAATAAGACTTTCATTTTCAACATCTAAAGATGCGGTTGCTTCATCCATCAATATGATCGGAGCATCTTTCAGTATGGCTCGTGCAATGGAAATTCTTTGCCTTTCCCCTCCTGAAAGCCGTTCTCCGTTTTCACCTATTACAGTCTCTATTCCATTTGGCATTTTTTCGATAAATTCATCGCATCTTGCTATTTTAGCCGCCTCAAAAATTTCAGCATCTGTCGCACCTTTTTTCCCGATCCTTATATTCTCTTTGATACTTGTGTTAAATAACACTACCTCCTGAAAAACAATAGAAAAGTTCTTCAGCAGCGCTTCAGGATCTACTTTACTTATGTCCTCTCCTCCCAGCAAGATCTTTCCTTTATTAATATCCCAAAATCTTGCGGCAAGCTTTGTAAGAGTAGTCTTTCCACTTCCGGATGCCCCGATGAGCGCCGTTACCTCTCCTTGTTTTGCCGTAAAACTTACATTCCTGACAACCGAATAATCCTCATATCCAAATGAAACGTCTTTAAATTCTATATCATAATTTTTCGGATGAAACTTTGATTCCCCCTCTTGGATCGGCATCGTTTTTATTTCTTTTATTCTGCCTACAACACTGTCAAGCATATCGATCATCCCCATAAAGGCTATGATCCCTTCTATCGGAAGATAGATACTTGCAGTCATGATAAGAAATACGATATATACGAAGATATTAATTTCCCCTGCCAAAAGCATTTGCGCGCCTGTAACTGCCACTGTTACGATTCCCATTTTCAGAAGCATTCCCGAAAAAGCCACTGCGACACCTGTTACAATTTCAATAGTGCCTTTTAATTTTGTGCTTTTCTGTAATTTTTCAAAAAATTGCTTTTTTGCTTTTTCTTCCATGTTATAGGATTTTATCTCCTGAATCTGTTCTATCGTTTCCTGAAGATCATCAAGTACCTCTCTGTTTTGTTCTACCCATTTTTCATTACTTTTCTTTCTCTTATTTTTTGATAAAAAGAAAATCAAAAGAGAAACGGGGATCACCCAAAGCGCTGCCAGACCAAGTTTCAAATTATAGTTAAGAATCAAAACAGAAATGATCGTTGTTGAAATCCCGGTAGCATATATATGCGGAACTGCATGAGAAAAAATTTCTTCATACAGCGACATATCTCCCATCATCGTCGCAGCCAAATCTGATATGTTTCTTTTTCCAAAATACGATAACGGTAATTTTTTCAATCTATTGGCAATATCGACTCTGACATTTGCGCTCTCACTGTAAACGTTCGTATATAGACGGGTATAGTCCCATCTTGCAACAAAAAACATAACAAAAAGCATTGCCAATATAATAAGTACATAATTTTGTGGTGTTAATGCTATCGCCTCTTCCGCAGTATCCATATCGCTTAGCGATTGAAATATAAACATAAATGCAATCATCGGCGGAAACATCTTCGTCAAATTTAAAATCGTACGGGAAAAAACAGCTTTTCTTAAATTGTTTGCTCCGGTCTGCGACATCGCATATTTTTTCATAAAATAATTAATCATTTTTACCTCCAATCTTCCAATTGACAGATCTCCGGTATTCGTCCCAAAGCGACTTGTATATTCCGTTTTTTTCTAAAAGCGCTTCGTGTTTTCCTTCTTCTGCAATACGCCCCTTTTCGATTACGAGAATTTTGTCTGCATTTACAACTGTCGAAAGCCGATGTGCAATCAGCAATGTCGTTTTATTTTCAGCTAACTTTTTGAAAGATTCCTGTATAATGCGTTCATTTTCAGGATCTGCAAAAGCGGTGGCTTCATCCAGTATCACATATTCCGCATCCTTTAAAAAAGCTCTGGCGATCACGAGCCGCTGCGCTTCTCCTCCTGAAAAATATGTACCTTTCGTTCCATACACTGTCTCCAATCCATCTTTTAGACCGTCCACAATCTCTTTTGCTCCCGCATCAAAAAGCGCCTGTTCAATCTCTTTATCAATGGCATCTTCCTTCCCACACAGAAGATTTTCTCTCAGGCTCATTTTAAAAAGCCTTGCATTTTGAAACACAAATGAAATTTTCCGCATAAGCGAAGTTTTATCATATTCTTTTATATTGCTTCCGCCCAATAAAACTTCCCCTTCATCTGCATCGTAAAATCTTGCGGCAAGACGGGCGATTGTCGTCTTTCCGCTTCCCGAACGTCCGACCAGCGCCACTGTTTCACCTCGATTTACTTTGAAAGAAATGTTATCTAATACTTTTTCACTTCCGTAAGAAAAAGAAACGTTTTTAAATTCGATCCCGCCTGTCGTCTGATCTTCTTTCCCGTAAGCCATCTCATCATACTCAAGAATATCTTCTATTTTATCAAGAGCCAGTTCTGCAAAATAAAGATATTGACTGATTGTCGCAGTACGCATAATAAGAACTCCGAAAATCGGTCCGATCAAAAAGTATATGATCGAATCAGCGACAACTTCATGCGGATTTTCTCCCGCTGCAATAATAAACAAAGCAGCCGGAACAAGAAAAAACGCCGTCGAACCCGAAGTCGCTTCAAACATAGACATTTTATTTCTGTATCCCATAGTCATTTTCAAGACGCTGTCCTTCATAACAATAATAGAAGTATAAAGACGCTTAAAACTTTCCACGCTCTGACCGAATGTTTTTACTACCGGGATTCCTCTGACATATTCAACTGTCTCGGCAGACAATGTATTGATCTGTTTATAGTATTCTTCTCTGTTTTTCTTCCCTTGAGCAGTCAGCATTGTCGCCATAAAAATAAGACCGATAAAAACAGGGATAAGACTTGTCAATCCTAACCTCCAGTCAAATAAAAACAAAAAGACTAATATGACAACCGGAGAAACAAATGTCGAGGCAATGTCCGGGAGCTGATGCGCCAAGACATTGTGCGTTTCACCTGCGCCGTTTATAATGATCCCGCGCAGTTTCCCGCTTTCTTTGTTCATAAAATACCCCAACGGTTTATCTAACAGTTTTTTCACACTGATCTTTATAATATTTTCTTCAACTTCAAATGCAAAAAGGTGTGAAAAAATTCCTGCCAAAACATATAAACCAAGTCCTACACAAGGAAATATTACCGCATATGCTATATTTTCTCTTATCATGGTGTAATTTACATTTCCATTCAAGATCACATTTTTTATAATATTGTGAATATACCACATAGGCATCAGCAACAGGATTCCCGACAAAGCCGAAAAAGCCATTGCCAAAAAAAGCATGTATTTTCTTTTCCCTGCATAAGGTATGATTCTTGTTAAAACAGACTTTTTCTTTTCTTTTTTCATCCTAATCCTCTCCTTTCACGCTCAAATCAACAAAATCTTTTCGGATTTCAGATTTGATAATTTTATCCCATTTAGTCTTTTTTTGTTTTTAAAACTAATTTCCGGTTGCTACAATCAGTATTGTATCAGTTTAATTATTGTGTTACAATAAACTTAGAGTTTTTAGTCCAAAAGGGATAACGTCTAATCGGGATATTTGTTTTTGCATGAAAGCGGAGAAAATTATAATGAACTACTACGAATTTGTTAAAAACTACTTAGGAACTGATTCCTGTAAAGAAAAATCAAAATACTGTAATATCGGAACTACTTTCTGCGTTTGCAGAGAGGAAGCAGAAGGCTGTTATTGGTTTTATGAAACGGATTCTTTTATCGTCGAGATACATGACTTTTTTATAAAAAAGGATATTGTCTACTCGTCTGCTCTTAATATGGATCAATTTATGTCGTTTTCTTCTTCCTATATCATTACCGGAAACGGCGAAAGCTTTAGTCCTTATCAGACGTTGTCTGCAGGCTCTCTCCATATTGTCGATGTGGAAAATATGCACAAAGATTATAAATTTCTTTTGCACAGTAATTTCCCATATTTAAGCGTAGGAATCAGTTTCAAAAAAGAAATGATCGAAGAGTATCTATATTCTTTGAAAAAAGAAAAAAATATTTCTTATTCAGATATATTCACCTCTTTCAATCCGGCAATCATCAAATCGTTTGCACCGTTAGCGAAAGAAATATTAAACTGCAAAATGAAGTCTCCTGCCGCAGAGCTGTTTTTTGAGGCAAAGGCAAAAGAATGGCTTAGCTTGACTATAAACGCTTTTTTCAACAATAAAGATGTTCGTATTTCAAAAGACGATGACAAAGCATTAAAAGATGTGGCAAATTACTTAGACGATCATTACGCGCTCGACGTTTCTCAGCAGACCCTTGAAAAAATCGCCTCAATGAGCGGAACAAAATTAAAAAAATTATTCAAGCAAAAATATCAGCTTAGTATTACGGAATATTCTCAAAGAAGGCGTGTGAACATGGCGGAAACGCTACTGCTTAACACTTCCCTTAGCATTAAAGAAATTTCCGAATCTGTAGGTTATTCATCCCACAGTAAATTCAGCTCTTGTTTCAAAAAGTTTAAAGGGATATATCCCCGCGACGTCAGAAAGCTTTCCGAAAAAAGCACACACACTTTAGGATGCGGAAGAATCACTCTATAAACAAAATCACCGGAAGTGCCAAAAGGCACATCCGGTGATTCTGTTTATAGAACTTACTTCTGCATGTCACTAATTATTTTTTTCAGCATGTAAATTTCTTTTCTTCTTTTTTCCGTACAAAAAATATCGTTCCCACGCTTAATACCGCAATCACTGCAAATAAAATCGGAGTTGAACTATCGCCTGTTTTAACAGCGCCTGCATTCTTTTCTTTGTCTTCTTTTCCGACTTCTTTTAATTTCAATTCGTCGATTGCTTTTGCAAGTGCCTGTTCTGCATCTTCTACTTCCGCTTTCGTTGCGTCCTCGTCTGCAAATACCTCTTTTGCTTTCGCTAATGCCGACATGAAGTTTTCTGCGCTTTCTTCTGTGTAAAGCTTCACATCGATCTGTTCTGCACTTTGGATCAATTCTTCCAGTTTTTCTTTGCTCGGTATCAACCTCAATCCAAAGACTGCATTGCGAAGATTTGCACACGCCTGATCCACTTCCTCTTTTGTCGCGTCCTGTTTTTCTAAAATATTTTCAGCCGCCTCAAATGCTCCCATAAAAATCTGACCGCTTTGGGCTGTATACTCACTCAGTTTTTCTACATATTTCCGCGAATCGTCTACAAGTTTCCGAAGCTGTGATTTATCCACAGGTATCACTTTCAATCCATCCATTGCCTCTTGTAATTTTTTATGAGCCGCGTCAAGTTCATCCTGCAGCGCATTTTCATTGGCAAGCACAGCTTCCGCTTCTTCAAGCGCTTCTTTAAACGCATTCGCACTCTGCTCTGTATAAATATCTGTATTGATTTCTTTTGCAATGTCTACCAGCTCTCTGAGCAATTTTGCATCTCCTGTAAAAGACAAATATTCAAGCATTTTTTTAAGATCAGCTTCTGCCTTGTCAACTTCTCCCTGTGTTGCGGCTTCATTTGCAAAAACAGTTTCAGCCGCTTCAAGCGCCTCGTCTAATTTCTGTTTTACAATCGGTACAACATATTCATATTCCGGTTTTGTTTTTGCATCTTTCGCATATTCAATCGCAGCTTCCAAAGCTTTTTTATCCGCTTCCACAACCGGAGGTGCTTCTGTTTTTATTCCTGTAAGGCGGATTTCCGCTGCCGAAGCATAGTCATTATCCGCTTCCACGCTAAGCGCGTCCAAAGATGTCAAACGCACATACTTTGCGCAGACCGGCTCAAATGAAGCCAGTTTCCATGCAGCGTTCGCGTCCCATGTTCCTGTTGCCGCCTCTTCAAAGTGAACGCCGTCATTACTTACTTCCACTTTGTATTCCGTAATAATACCGTTTGTTCCTCCCGAAGGTCTCGGCTGATAACGGATTCCGTCGATCAAATAAAAGTCTTTCAGTTCAAACTGAATCCAATGTTTTTCGCGTCCGTGACCGGCGCTCCATTTTGTATGCCACAATGTATCCGCTTTTCCGTCCAGAACATTCGACGCCTCCTGACCCGATTGAGCCGAACCTGCCGCAGCGCTCATCTGATCTGTCGCAATATCTCTTGCCGCATCCGAAGGATCTACTCCGATGTATCCCATTTTAACATCCATATCTCCCGAACTTACGCACAAATCATTTGCATTTTTTACTGTGCCTGTTTCATCGCAGATAATTTTTGGTCCTTTAAACTGAATAGTTCCTTCATCGCCTTTTTGTACAGTGTATTCAAATACTAACTCCTTGTCGTCATTCCCACCGGATACATAGTTTGCATAACGGCCTTTACCATTTAACATAAATCTGAATTTCGGTGTTCCTTGCACAGTGACATTCTGATCTGTTTTCACTGTGATCACATATTTATCTCCCGGGAGCGTATAAGCGTGATCGTCTGTTTTTTCCACTTTGTATGTAACAGATGTAATCGTCGGACTCAATAAATTCACTTCATCTTTAATATACTCTAAATTAAACGCAGTAAATTTGATCGTATTCTGATGTTCATAGAGAAGTCCCATATTTCCGTCTTTCATTTTTGTCAGACAAGAATATGCGTAATTATTAGGACAGAACATTTTTTCTTCTACCCAGTCTACAGAAAAACTATCCTTTGTTTCTGTCACTTCTCCGATTCGCAATGTTCCGTTATTTCTTCCTGTCCCTCCCGGATTCGACATGATCACTCTGTCTTTGCCGCCTGTTCCGTTTTTATCATAATATAAAACAGATAACTGACAGTATACTTCCGGCGCCGTTGTATCGATCGGATCACTCCATGTCGCTCCTCCGTCTGTACTTCTTGAAACAACAACTTTTCCGTTTCCGCGTGTATTTCTCATAAACTGAAGCAAATTTCCGCTGCTTAGTTCAATGATCTGACTTTCTGTCAGTTCACTGATGCCGACCGGATTTTGCGAAGAAGTCTCCTGTCCGTCTTTGTTGATTCTTCCGTCATTCGGAGATTCTCCTCTATGCCATGTTTTTCCGCCGTCATCACTGTAAACACAAGCCGAAGACTGGAATCCTATACCGCTTCCGGCAATCGTATAATAAATCGGGAATATAAGTCTTCCCGGATGCTTTTCATCATACTGAAGCTGAACTCCGAATCCAGGACCGACACCGCAAAATCTCATCCAGTCTTCTTTTACCTGCGGCGTAATGTCTACCGGTTCGCTCCACGTCATACCGTCGTCATCGCTATAACTTAGCCACAAATAGCATGTCTGCTTAGGATGAAGCGGAGCGGAATCGTTGTTCTTAGAAGCGCTTCTCAAATAAATATTTCCCACATATTTACCGGATTGATACAGATCGCCTTTTTCGTGGTATCCTTGTTTATCATTTCCTTCAAACTGTTTTACCACATAATCGGTTTTGCGATTCTCCTTATCAAATACTTCTCCGTTCTCTCGAAGCGTATATTGATTATTGTCTTTATCATAAAGCGCCAGATAATCTTTTCCATCTACTTTCACATAGCCTGTTCCCGTTTCTTTGATCGAATATGTACCCTGGCTTCCATTCGTCGATTCCGGCATCATATCTACAAGCATCCAGACACGCCCCGGATTCTTTCCGTTTTCGCCCTCTGCGATCAATGCCGGGTCAATCGTATACGCAGATTGTGTGCCGTTAAAATAGGATTGTGATTTCAGATCGATTACATCGATCGGCTCTTCCCATGTCAGTCCGTTATCTGTACTTCTTCTGACAACTGTATCAATATTTCCCCAGTCGGACCAATGTGTATTTCTTTGATCGGCTGCTGCGATCAGAGTTCCTTTGCTCGTTGTAACCATTGCGGGAATACGGTAATTATAAGAATCATAATCGCCCATATCATAAATACCGTACTCGCCTGTCTTATAGACGTTCTCTCCGTATTCCGGTTCATCCTGCGGCAAAGTACGTCTATGAAGCTCCATAACCTGTTCCGCATTTAACGTTTCATCAAACACATTGACGCTGTCGATCGTTCCGTAGAACGGCCATTTCGCGCCCGGCGTCTTATTCGTTCTGCTGATTCCGCCAAGCGTAACCATATCCGGAGTCCAATCTCCCTTCAGCAAATACGTTGTCTCGAATTTTCCGATGGATGCTCCGTCTAAGTAAAACTCTGCATGTGTGCCGTCAAAGGCATATGTCACCGTATGCCACTGGGCATTATTGACAGATTTTCCGTCTTTGAGCGTAATATATTTATCCCCTTTTCCCTGCACTTCATATCCGATCCGATTGTCCTTCGGCTTAATATAGAGCGCTCCGTACTCTTTATCCGCATTGCTGTTCGACAGCGATAATAATCCGTAAATCGTTTTGCCTACAGCCGCCTCGTTCAAGCGATATGCAAAAGAAAACGTTCCTTTTTTCAATCCGGAAATTGTCTCTTTTTGCTCCGGAAGCTGAACCATCTTTCCTTCTGTTCCGTCAAAAGTTTTTCTCTGATAAGTAAAAATCGGTGTTCCTACAGAAACTGCACCGTGATCTGCCAGGATCTGATCTTCGGAAGCCGCTTCATTATACAGTTTTACCTGCTTGATACTTCCGGTAAAAGGATAACTGTTTCCCGAAATCCGTTTTGCGCCTCCAAACGTCACAGAAGTCGGTTCCCACTCCATTTTATCAACAAAATTAGTCTCGTCAACTTCCCACTTCTGTACAAGTTGTTGATCCAAATATACTTTATAATAGTTGTCCTTTTCTACCGCAAGCGTGATCGTATGCCATTGATCATCCGCAAGATTCACATTATCTACCGTAAAATTTCTGTGATCATTTACAGTTGCGTTTTTACGGAATTCAAAGCCGATTTTATTTCCGCCGCTGATATACAAAGACATGTAATGATTCGCATGCTTGTCTCCGTTGATCGCGGCCAGCGCCTGCAAATTAGTACTGCCTGTCTTAAAACTCAGCGTGATTGTACCACTTCCCAAATCGTTTACAAAAGACACGTCTTCTTGTGGTATTTCAAAACGTTGATCAATGCCTTGAATCTGCTGTTCTTCACTCAAATACTCCTTGCACAAAATTTTTGCCGTTTCTGCATCTGCCGCTGTCTCAATTCCTTCCGCACCTTCATTTTGAGCAAAAACAGGCATGGCGCCTTGGGTCACCATAGCGAGTGCCAAAAGGACCGCCATTATTTTTTTCTTCATGCTCATCTCTCCTTCTTTCAATGAAATATATTACAAATTATAGCATGTTTTCGTTTTCTTTTTTGTGCAAAAATGTTGCTTTTATTTTTACTTTTTGTATAATACGGAACATTTGATGTTATTTTGCATAATCAAGTTGATATATATATCGTTTCAAAAGACATAACTCCCAATATCAAAAATCACCGGAAGCGCCAAAAAGCATCTTCCGGTGATTCTATTCACATGACCTACTTCTGAACGATATTGATTATTTTTTTCGGTACATAAATTTCTTTGACGATCGTACCTGTCAGTTTATCGGCTACCGCTTCTTTTCCGGCGGCGATTGCCTCATCTTTTGATGCATCGGCAGAAATACTGATAACAGCTCTTGTCTTTCCGTTAATCTGTACCGGCACTTCAATCTCGTCATCTTTCATTGCACTTTCGTCATATGACGGCCATCCTGCTTTAAAAATTGTTTCTCCATGGCCAAGCTGCTCCCACATTTCTTCGGCAAAATGCGGTGCAAACGGAGAAAGAAGAACCGCGATTGTTTCTAATGTTTCTTTATCAATTCCGCCTTCCTTTTTCGCCATTTCAATAAACTTGTTGTTATACTCCATAAATCCCGAAATTACAGTATTCAAACTGAAACTTTCCAGACGATTTGTAATATCATAAACCATTTTATGGCGAAGTTTTATCATCTCTTTTGTCGGCTGAACGTCTGCTTCTTTACTGTCCATAAGCAGATTCCAAAGACGTTTCAGGAAACGGTTTACTCCGTCGATTCCTCTGTCGTCCCATTCCGCATCCAACTCCGGCGGTCCTACAAAAAGCTCGTACATTCTTAACGAGTCGCATCCATAATCATTCACAAGAGCATCCGGCGAAACGACATTTCCTTTTGATTTACTCATCTTAATTCCGTTCTTTCCGGTGATCATTCCCTGATTGAACAATTTGTGGAACGGTTCGTCAAAATCTACTACTCCGATATCATACAAAAATTTTGTATAAAACCGAGAATACAGAAGGTGAAGCACGGCATGTTCTACGCCTCCGATATACATATCTACCGGCAGCATCTCGTCTGCTTTTTCTCTGGACACTAATTCTTTATCGTTTTTACTGTCTACATAACGCAAGAAATACCATGAAGATCCTGCCCATTGAGGCATCGTATTTGTCTCACGCTTTGCAGGTTTTCCACATACCGGACATGTACAATTTACCCATTCTTCAATTCCTGCAAGCGGTGATTCTCCTGTTCCTGTCGGCTCATAGGAATCTACGTCCGGAAGCGTAAGCGGAAGTTCCTCTTCCGGTACCGGAACATTACCGCAGTCAGGACAGTGAATGATCGGAATCGGTTCTCCCCAGTAACGCTGACGTGAAAATACCCAGTCACGCAGTTTAAAGTTGACTGTTGCTTTTCCGAATCCGCGCTCTTCTATAATGTGCGGAGCTTCTTTTTTAAGCACTGACGATTCCATTCCATTCCACTCGCCCGAGTTGATCATTGTTCCCGAAGCTTCTGTATAAGCTTCTGTCATATTTTCGATTTCTTTTCCGTCTTTTGCAATTACCTGAATAATAGGAATATTGAATTTTTTTGCAAACTCAAAGTCACGATCATCATGAGCAGGAACACACATAATCGCTCCTGTACCGTAATCAGCCAATACATAATCAGACAGCCAGATCGGTGTCTTCGCTCCGCTAAGCGGATTGATTGCATAGCTTCCCGTAAATACGCCTGTCTTCTCTTTGTCCTGAAGACGATCTACGTTTGATTTCATTGACGCATCGTAAATATATTTTTCCACTGCTTCTCTTGTCTCATCTGTCGCAAGAGATGCCGCCATCTCATGTTCAGGAGCAAGCACCATAAATGTCGCGCCGTAAAGCGTATCAGGTCTTGTCGTATAAACAGTGATCTTCTCATCTCTTCCGTCAACAGGGAACTCCACTTCTGCTCCGTAGGATTTTCCGATCCAGTCAGCCTGCATCTTCTTTACTTTTTCCGGCCAGTCCAGCTTATCGAGATCATTTAACAGCCGATCTGCATATGCTGTGATCTTCAACATCCACTGACGAAGATTTTTCTTCGTGACTTCCGCTCCGCAGCGCTCGCATTTGCCATTTACAACTTCTTCATTTGCCAAACCGGTCTTACAGGACGGACACCAGTTGATCGGAAATTCTTTTTCATATGCAAGTCCTTCTTTAAACATCTTCACGAAAATCCACTGCGTCCATTTATAAAAGTTCGGATCTGTCGTGTTGACTTCCATGTCCCAATCATAAAGCGCTGCGATCTCATTGATCTGACGTTTAATATTCGCCACATTTTCCGCCGTTGATTTCGCCGGATGTACTCCCATCTTGATCGCATAGTTTTCAGCAGGCAGACCGAATGCATCCCATCCCATCGGATGTACAATATAATATCCCTGCTGAAGTTTATAACGGCTCCATACGTCAGAAATTACATACCCTCTCCAATGTCCGACATGAAGACCGTTTCCTGACGGATACGGAAACATGTCAAGACAGTAATACTTCTGTTTTTTATTTCCGTTATCATCCACTCTTGGATTTACCGAATTTTCCGCCCATTTTTCACGCCACTTTTTTTCAATCGCTTTGTGATTATACATTATCTTTGTACCCATATGTTTCTCTCCTTCATTCATCGTTATATTACGCATAAAAGAAAGCCTTCCGTTCCTGAAAACTCAAGAGACGAAAAGGCTTATTTCCGTGGTACCACTCTTGTTCATCCGACCGGACCGGGAAAACTTTTTTGTTCCTGTATCCTCATCCGACCAAATGCACTCATTCATTCTATAACGGGAATTCCCGCTTTCGTCTACTTGAAGTTCAACGAAAGAACTCCGAGGTGAGTTCACAGTTTACGTTTCTGCCTCGCACCGACCGGCAGTTCTCTGAATACGATACACTCCTACTATTCCTCTTCCATGTTTTTGCAATATCCTTATTCATTATAAATATGTCATTAAAATAAGTCAAGGTATTTTCACCGGAACTATGCCGATTCCGCTATCACTTTCGATTTTTCAAAGTTACGTCAACTCTGCGATTCTGGATACGCCGACATAAATTTCGGATATTTTATACCATGTACTGTAGTCGACTTTCCCCGTTTGCGGCAGTTGAAACACTTCCTGAAATTTTCTGACCGATTCCGCCGTTTTTGAACCGTAAATACCGTCTGCCGTAATTTTAGGTATCGCAGGATACGCTCCCGCAATTACATTCAACTGCTCCTGTATCTGCCTCACCTTTTCTCCGCTTGACCCGATCTCCAATACATATCCCGGCCACGAAGATGGAATACCTGATATTTCCGGCGCAATATTAATATACATGTCATCTCCGTAAAAATAACGAAGAATCTCGATCGGTGTCAAACCTTTATCTCCAAGTTCCTTCGACCCCCATTGTGTCAACCTTTTCGTAACAACATACAAATCATTTTATATCTCTATAAGGTATCCTTAACGTAAAAACCTACAACTGTTACTTCTTTATATAATGTATGAAGATGATACAATATTTCTCCCCGGAGCAGATACTCCGGGGAATGTTTTTAGTACAGCTGAAATTTATCAAACGCAATGCCGAAACATCCGGCATATCCATCCTGTCCATTTCCTACTTCATTATCGAACTGCCAAGGATAGTAGCCACCGCCGATCGGAGCAACTCTATACTGCGCTTTCTGATAACCGTATTTTGCAACAATGTCCGCCGGAGTATCATAATATACCTCTACGGCATCGATCACAGCTCCCGGATATCCAGCATAGCCGTTGTTTGCGTCAGACCAGTTACATCCGGTTACATAAGGTAACCATCCTTTGCCCTTTACATGCACGCGGTATTTTACAGTACCTTTATTAACCTTTATCGCGATACCGGCGATTGTACGACCCAGAAGTCCTGCAAAATCAGACAGGTTATTCACAAAGGGCAGGATTGTTCCATCTGTCAGCATAACACCATAAGTAAACACAATGCCAGGATCACCGGATGCTGCACTGCTTCCGCCTCCACTGACAACCGGAGCATCCGGCAGCTTGTCCATTCCCATATACTCACGGATTTTATTAATAAAGTATGTCTTACATCCGGAATCCCCTCCGTGAATCTCTACGGATCTGTGCGGGCACGCTGTCGCGAATACCTCCTTGTGCAGCCGGATTGTATTCGAGCTTGGAACGATACCGTACTGCTTACACTTCTGCGCCGCCAACTTCAACGCATTCTCTTCATTTTTCTTAAAGATTTCCAAATCCCCCGTACTCTGACAGACCTCAATCGAATAATAGTTCCGGTTTCCGTCTGTCTGCCCGCAGTGCCATGCTGCGTAGGCATCATCTTCCGCATACAAGATCCCGTCACTAGCTACATAAGCGTGAGCAAATCCGTTTTCTAACGGATGTGTTTGCAGCCATTTTCTGTAAAACGCCGCATTTGCATTTTGTGATCCTGCATCGTTGTGAATAAAAATTCCTCTCGGATTTCCACCTCTAAGTCCTGCTACTCCTCTACAAATACTCATGTTCTTCTCCTTTCTTCCGGCATTTGCACCGGCGCAAAAAAAGAGAGCCTGCCTCCAAGCTCTCTAAATTATTCTATCTTCCTATATTTAGTTTCAGCATCAGTGCTTCCTGCAATACCTGTGAGAAATTAACTCCTCTGGCAACCGCTTCTTCGTTCAGCCATTCCGGAATACTAAGCGTCTTCTTGATTGCACGTGAATTGTGTTTCTTCTGATATTCCATCATATCAAACTCTACGACCGCTAAAATTCCGTCTTCCGCATCTACTTTATTTATTTCTGTCGGTTTTGGAATCAGTTCGCCTTCTGCTTTCCTGCTTGTAAGAGAGATTCCCAGCGCATCTACTGCCATCTCATAAGCCTGCTGCATATCATCTCCCTCTGTTAAGCATTCCGGTAAATCCGGAAAGGATACCCAAAAACCGCCTTCTTCCGCCTCGTGAAAAATTGCAGGATAAAATAATTTTTCCATACGTAATACCTCCGCTTTCTTTTTCAGGCGCAGGGCTATTTAAGCCCCGCTTGTTTTAATATTGCCTGCTCCAACCCCTTTTTCATGGCTTTGGAGTGATAAGGAACAATAACTGTTATCCCTGTCGTCTGATTCTTGAGTTTTACATGAGAACCATTTTGACTGATTTCCTCAAACCCGTTTTTCTTGAGATGTTTTATCATCTCTCTCGGTGTCATTGGCATCTTTTGTATCTCCTTTCCTTATCATGATTGTATTATATCACGTATCATTACGTATGTCAATCTTTTTCCACGTATCTTTACGTATTATTTGTGTTTATTAAATTTCGTCCGCTGCCACATCTCTGCGACTTTTTCCCAGCCACCGGTTGCCACTAAATATACTATAAATGCTGCTATCATGGCCCCAACAATATAATACCAAATTATCTGAATGCTAAAGTATATACATAGAATCACAACCGCCAACGGGCACAAGATCAAGGCCACCACAAGTGCCACTGCATTTGTCTGGATTTTTTTCAACCCCGGCATCTCTTTTATTACCTGTGTGATAACACTGGTCAAAAACGCCAATACTCCAATCGCCATAAGTAAATAAGTTACATACTGCATCAAAAGTTCCATGTTCATTCTTTCGCCTCCCTTTCTAAATCATCAATGCGATGATTCGCTACTTTTATTTTTTCTTCCAACAAATACGTCCGCTCTACAACAGAGTTATGTTTTTCTACTTTCTTTTCAAGCTGCTCAATCCTATATTTGATAAGTTGTGTACCCCCGAAGCTTCCGATCAGTGTACCGAGCAAGGACAAAACAGCGACTACAACTGTGTCTGGCATATAAGTCTCCCTTCTTTTAATTTATACATAAAAATAAGACCTGTTACGGTCTTGCTCTGATTTCTATGTGGTCATATCTCTTATGATACATATATTCGCACCTCATGCTTCAGAATCTCCGGCGGAATCTCATATGTAAATTCCAGCGTGTATGATCCACCTTTGATCATCGGTTGGATCAGTGCAGATAAGAGGGTTTCTGTATCGCTTTTCTGCATGATTTCACATGTACCTAGATTCTCTTCCTGTTCCCCATTCCGTAAGACATACTTTGCTGATGTCACATCAAACGGCTTTCCATTTGTGCTCCGCACACTGATACAAACATATTTTTTCTCGCCGAGTTCAAATCCGACTTTTTCCAGCAATTATACCACCGCCTTTCTGCAACCTTTCAGTTTCGCAATATAATTTTCCTGCAGAACATTTACATCTCTGAACGTGACCAGCTGTGCCACCCACGGAAGCAGTAACAAGCGCACCTTGCCGCCCATATCAATCAATCTTGCCTCCGTCCGATCTCCCAGTAACCGCGCCTCTGTATGCGCGTGATAATCAAGCGTCACAGTGCAATACAGATGTCCTCTAAGTCCGCTGTCAGATTCTGCCCACACCTCTATTTCCTGCAGTCCCGGCAGTCGCGGGGCATATCCCTCCCAGTACCCGGGACGGTCCGGGATGGGCGTAAACTCCACTTCTGTAGAGTTTACAATGCCCCATACTCTGATAATCATATCAATCTGCCGGATCTACAATCTTAAAGGATAAGCGAATCATACCATTTGCGTTTACCGTGGTCGCTTCTGCTTCGACGTCAGATATAATCGGCGCTTTGGTATCAACTGTGACATGTCTCGTAACAGATGTAGTCTTTCCGATGCTGTCCTCTGCAACTACTGTGATTTCATTCTCGCCTTCTCTAAGCGTAATCTCCTTACTAAACGCCCCACCTGATCCAAAGGACACGACTTCTCCGTTAATCTTAACGCTTGTAAGCGTTACCGCATCAGATCCAGCCGCAGCAGTACCAGCTACGGTAACCCTATTGCTGTTCGTCAATAACCCTTCGGTTGGACTCGTTACATTCAGTGTTGGCGCTGAAGTACTAATCACAAAGGCCACAGTCGCGACATCGGATATATTGCCATCATTATCCGTTACCTGCAGACTAACGCTATTAGAACCATCGGACAAGTTGGCTGCACGATAGGTACATACTTTCTTGCCGCCCTGATCTGTCCATGACACGCCCTGTGTAACCTGAACACTATTAACTTTGAAGATTACAGACGTCATGTTAAGACCGGATCCACCTGCATCTTGAAGCTCCATCTTTATATCCTGCGTTGCCGATCCAAGAACCGATCCTTGTGTCGGGGATATAATCGATGCAGTCGGTTTCGTTTTTTCAAGTACACGGATGTTTAACTGATCTCCATACTTGGAATCGGTGGCATACATGATTGTCTCATTGTTAGCTGCATCAAAGGCATGTAGCTCAATCGGATATGTATGATTCACCTGCCCATAAGACGACTCTGATCCTGATGGGATATCTACATCCCATAACTGTGTTCCAGAATCGTATGACGCATTATACTGTTGTCCTTTATATACGGCATAAGCTCTTGTTATTTCACTCATATTAGTAGTTCCTCACTTTCTTTCGCTCGCTATCGGGTAGTCTTGTGGATAGTCGTAAGGGCAATCCTGCTCATACCAAAACTCAAAACTGATCTTGATACGTTCCCCAGTATTTACGGTTATTTTTTCCGTCTTTACTTCCTTGATTTCTGCCATATACTACCCGCCTTTCTTATTCTGCCACCTTCTCTACATACAACCCGATCAAATCTCTTAAATTATGATACACTGGGTTTTCTGTATCTCTATTACACAGATAGATTACTCCATCCTGGATGTAATATTTGCCCTTTTCCAACTCCATATTGCCCGCATACGGAATCGGATTCTCCTGCGTGCCGGCATGAGTCTCATCAATAACAACATACATGCTCTCTGTTCCATCGCCTGGAATATACTGCTCTTGGATTAGTAAGTTATCTTGAATTGTCTTATACAGCACATCCTCATACACAAACTTATACCCTTTCTTCTCAACAGTCTGCCCTATTACATCTTGCCACTGCGGATAGAGTATTTTGACTGCCTGCGCCCGCTCATCATCAAATGTCTGTGCCTGCATCTGTGCAACCAGCATAGCGGCCTGAATCATCTGCGATTGCGTTTCCGGAAGGGTTTCCTGCTTGTACATCACCACGCCGTAAATCTTCCCGGTATAAATCTCCGTCCTGTAAAATGCTGTATATCCCTCATACGCAGCTACGGTCTGCCCTCGCTCCTGTACAATCATGCGGGCTGTCCGACTAGAGTCAGTAAACAGCACCTTTAACTGTTCCGGAGTATTTCCAACCGTCAGTATTCGCAGGTAATCCCCGTGGGATTCAACCTGCTGAACAACAATCTCGGTTGCATCATTAAAAATAAGCTTCATAAATATCAGTCCTTTCTTATCTTAATCTTTTGGAAAAATAAATATTTGTCGGAGTTATCATCTGATTTTACAAAAATAAAAAACTACATCGTTGAAGAAGGTAGCAACTCCAACGGTAAATATCGCAAATGGAGCGACGGGACTCTCGAAATGTGGTTCAATTCGCCGTTTACATGCGCGATCGGAACAAAAGCCGGTAGCATTTACACAAGCGGACAATTTACATTAAACTTCCCGGTTGCATCAAAAACAAAATGTAATATCGTGCTCACAATAGGAGCTGGCGGCGCGATATGGGGCAAGGTGTACGGATCTGCAAATGGCTACAAATCAAGCTTTTCATACCATCTGCTTTCTGCTGTGACCTGGAATGTAGCAAGTTTTGATTTATCTTACTATGCTCGAGGTACCTGGAAGTGATTAGATCTATCCGACTTCCCACTCCGCATCGATAAAAAGATAATTATTTGTAGCTTTTGGGATGCAGACAAACAAATTTCCATTTGTCCTTGCCATAGATGTACAAGTGACTGGGTTTTTATACGCCCCGTCTGATGCCACTACATTTACAACAGTGTCATTTGATGGGCGATACTGTGACGGTATCGAAAAAACATTGTCGTACACGTTGTTTGCGACTATTATGGCAGTTGTATAGATTTCCATGTTTAGATGCACCGTTTTACCGATTTTATACGAGTTGTTTGCTGTGGCTTTCCACACTCCTGCTCTTATTCCCAGATCGGTTGGTGTGAGCGTCTTTTTATCGTGATACGACTGCAACTCCGACAAATATTTATTTATCGTAGACATATCATCCATCATCGGAGGTATGATATCGACGCCCGTAACATTTATCCCATCCAAATTAATTACAAATACCGGACAATACACTTCTGCATCACCCGCCTGAATATCTCCATCCGTTACTGGCATACTAGGCACTGCCGGATTACTTGCCGCTGGCGTACCCTGCACAACCGCCCATTCTCCTGACTCAATGTTTCGTGACGAGTCATATGTATATTTGACTGCAATCACATCTTTTCTCTTCATTCCTTGATTACCATTGTTGATAGTTACCTCATCGTAACCCCCAACTTTAACAGTAAAGAGAGCACCCTGAAACATCAGCGCGCCATCTTTGATACGGATTTTATTTGAGCTCTGCACTTCCGGTGTCAGCATACTTCCCGTATTAAGGATACAGGCATTCGCCCCAAAAATACCCTGTTGAAGCTGCCGAACCTGCTGTGATGTGATGTGCGGCTTCCCCGATCTTCCTGTTACTAATTCCATAATTAATCATCTCCTTCTACTTTATATTCAAGAGAGGTCTTTCCTCCCGCTACCCGGTAAATCTTTTTTGCAATCGGCTTTGCCGCATACATCCCAGTGTCGTAATCACGCCCGCCGATAATATCCCCAATCTCAACATTCATTTTTAACTGCTCAACATTCATTTCAAAAATAGTTCTGTTCATAAGCTTCGCCAGCTTTTCTCTTCCTTTTTCTTCCAGCTCATCACGCTCTGCTGACGTATTTTCATATACTCCACAAACTTCCCTGATTCCTGTATAAAACAAATCTCTGCCAATACTGCCGTCCTCCTGGACATACAGATCAATCACCTGCCGATCCTGCAATTCACCTTTTCCAAGACAAATCAAATGATTGATCCCGTTTTTATTTTCATCAAATGTAAAGTTCAGCCGGCTGTCCTGTGACAGTTCAATTTTTTCCGAGTAGTCCTCAATCGGTACTGCCGACAATTCCACGTATCCGGGTTGCCCTCTCTCCTGCTGTACATACCGTATCTGTAACCGATGCCCGACACTTTTTAACATCTTTGTAAGACCTGCCAGTAAAGTACAGTACCTATCAAATTGATAATCAGTTACAAATATTCCCGTATCGCTTCGAGATACAACAAAATAATCACCGAAACAGTCTGTGATCAGACCATCTAACACTGTATTCAGTTCACCGGATACTTTCTTATAATCCTGCCCGCCGGGTGGACGAATGATTTTCTTTTCCAACATTCCTCTCCACGTCCTGCCAAATAAAGATATTGTGCTGTCTGTCGTGTTTATCTTCTTCCTCCCGATAATACCGCCAAACTCTGTATCATTGATGTAAAACACATTCCCATACTTATATCGGTCATCCCACTGATCGCGCCGAATCTTGATTTCATAGTCGTTTTCATCCGATCCAATCGCCATATCAATTTCCGCTCCCATCACTGGACGGATATCCCGGAAATTCTGATCCGCAAGGATCAACTGCCTTTCGTCTTGCATTTCGGCTCGCTCCTTTCGCAATATAATTTAAGATCAAAGCCGAAACTTCCTGGCCAAACAACACGGATATTTCCCGGCGCGATCAAGTCAAATACTGACTGTTGCTTTGCTCGGGAATCATAAATATCCTGTCGGACTCCATCCGACCTATATTTAACAATCGTATTATTCCGGCTATTGATCTGCATGTAATCATTCTCTTCCAGGGACGTATAAACTTGATATGGATGTCCATTAATTAAGATCATCGGATCTGTCACAGGCCCGAAAACCGTCAGGAGAAATTCGCAGGGGGCAAAATGATCTACTGTCCAAATCAAATCACTGCCATATGGCATTGTGTAATCATAGTTAAAATCATACTCATAATCTAAATGCCCCTCTGGATCATCCCCCGATATAATCTGCTGGAAAGATCTTGATACCTCGTGAATCCAAAACGGATGATCCGTCACAACGGTAAGATTTTTAACCTGTATCGGAACACCCATAAACGCATCCGTTTTTATATCGCCGGATATATAGCAGGACAAATACTGATCTCCAATATACAGCCGCCCCGGTTTGTGGTTTATGATGTCTTTTACAACGATGCTGTGGAAATTATTCAGGATGTCCGCAAATTCCTCATCTGAATCCGCGGTTACAGTAACCGTAATGGGATATGTGGCCATTTCTCTTGTAAATGACGTTATTTTCCCATTATCTGTATCTGCATCCCATGAATAGTTGAATAACTCTTGATACTTCAGAATCACATTTTCAGAGTCGAGGAGAATCTTTTCGTTTAAATGATTAATGTAATACACATCCATTTACAGAATCCCCCTTTCTCGCAAATGCTCATCCATAATTCTGCCGAGTTCCCTGCTGCCCACTGATAAAGTAAGTTCCCTGACCGCAGATTTCATACACTTTTCCATCTTATTGTAATCAATCCCCGGATCGTTACTATACGCCTTGTTCTCCTCTGCTGTCAGGACACGCTCTCCTTTGTGCAACACTGCCTGATATCCGTCGTAAGGTACGTTATCAAGTCCGTTATAGTGAGAATATCCCTGCGCTGCTGAAATCGCAGCGTTAATGCCACTTGTTATTGCGTTCGTTGCTAATGTGATCGACAGTGTCCTCGCTCTCGTGGCGTTGTTCGCTTCCTCATCAATCGCCCGTAAATCTGCGATTGTTCCGTCTTTATTAACCTTTACCTCACAAGGTGTTCCGTTTAAAATCGCAATTCCTTCCCGCGTGCCGTCTGCCGACTTTTTAATGTCCGACAAGGAGCTCACAACATCCCCATTCGCATTGACGAGTTCACCGTTCTTCTCTTTCAGTCCATCTAAGGATGTTCCCAGCATCTCAAAAGACCCTTTTCCGCTCAGTGCCATCTCCATCGTCGCAGCTTGGATTTCTTGCGAATATCCAACAAGTGTTCCAGATGCTTCGTTGTAGAGACCGACAATCTTCCCTGTTGCCTGATCATAATTGACCACGATATCCTCATTTGTGCCTTTTTCCATGTTATATAGGGTATAACATCCTGACTCTGTAATTTGCTCTAACCCCGCATACCTTTCCTGTACCTTTTGCAGATATTCAGCATTCCTTTCCTCCTCTCCTGTGAGGATCTGACCATTCAAGTCGCTGATTCCCTCCAGTAATTTCGGGTTGTATTCTTCGATAATTCGTAGATATTCGTCGTAAAGGTCACGCTGTTCTGTAATCTTTTTCTGCTTATCCTGCTCTAAATTTGCGATCTGTTCTTCATAATACGCCCGATCTTCTTCCTTGCATGTGCTAAGTTTACTCTGCAGTAGCTGTATTTCTGTGTCGTAGGCCGCTTGAATCTGTACGATTTCATCATCTCTGATCTTCGCTTTCTCTTGTAAAAGTTCCGATGCACTTTCAAGATCCATCGTTCGCACTCGAGCAGCAAACTCATTTTTTGCATAAAGGATTTCCTGCTCTGTTCCTCCCAGCGCTTCCAACTCAATCTGACGTATCCGTTCGTTTTTACTTTGGATGTCTGCAATTTCCTGCTCATTCAACTGTCGTTTTTCATTCGCTGCGTTTTGCTGGATCGCAAGAATTTCACCTTGTAACGTCTGTACTTCACTAATCTGCGCATCACTTGATTGCGACAACAGTTCCAGTACTTTCTGTTCGCTTTCATCAATCACCTGATCATCTGCGATGAACAGGTCTTTCAGTCCGCTTTGCGCCTCCTCTTTCCTGTTTTCGATCGTCGAGATTACTTCGTCACATATACCATTGACCCGTTTCGTAAACCCATCGGTTTCCTCCTGTGTCATGATTCCGTCAAATCCGATCTCGTGCAAGTACACACTGAATTCTTGGACCTTTTTCGTAGATTCTTCCACGGCTTCCTGAAATTCAGGACTTAACTCATCGCTGAATTCTTTATGTACATACCCCATTTCTTCCAGTTCATCTTTCGTGTACCTTGTAACTCCCTGCAGATCTGCCAGTGCTTCTTCCAGCCATGACATTTCCTCTCTCGATTTAAGGACTGTGGAATTGAGCACATCGCTTTGCTCATGAAGAGCATATACTCCGGCGCCAACCGCTGCTAAACCTGCCGCAAGGGGTGCACATGTTCCCAGAGCGCCTGTAAAGCTTTTTGCAAGCACAGATCCTCCTATGCCTGCCGCCTCTTGTGCGTCACCGAAAGCGCTAAGTGCTTTTGTGACTGCTCCTATTCCTGTCTTTAACTTAGTATAGGTTTGAATCCCACCGCCGATTAGTTTTAACGCCGGACCTGCTGCCGCAAGAGTGATTCCCCACTGCACCACATTCTCTTTCTGCTCATCTGTTAATTCGGAAAATGCTTCTGCCACATCCCCTAATATATCAGACGCTTTCTCGATTACCGGAACAAACGCTGCACCAAAACGTACTCCTTCGTTCCGAAGTTCATTCAATGCGCCTTTTAACTGTTCTGCCGGAGTCGCATCTATTTTTTCAAACGCCTTTTGTGTCGCCCCTGCGCTTGTCTCCATTCCCCGCAGCATTTCGTTGTATTCTTCGCCGCTGTTTTTATACAGCACCAACGCCGCCGATCCTGCTTCCACCGAGCCGAACATATCTTTCAAAGTCTTATCGTTCTTTTGCGCCTCTGCATTTAACAGACTCAAAATCTCTGTTGTAGACGTCCCCTCTTTTTTCAGATCTGCAAAACCTTTTCCGGTCAGCTCCCGTAGCGTTATGTCCGCAATACTTCCGCTTTTTGACAACTCTGACAACATTGCTTTTAAATACGTTCCAGATTCCGCTGTTGCCACACCGTTTTTCGTAAGCTGTGCATAAGATGCACTCAATTCCTCAATGCTGAAATTCGACGCATTTGCAACCGGGATCACTGTTCCCATGCTTGACGCCAGTTCGTCCACCGTTGTTTTACCCAAATTCTGCGTTGTGATCAATAAATCGGATACTCTCGTGGCGTCACTCGCTTGCAATCCATACGCGTTAATTGCCGTCGTGAGGACGTCTACTGCTTTCGCCCCGTCTGTAAAACCGCCTTTTGCAAGTTTCATCGCATCCGTCGTGAACTGGATCGCTTCTTTTTGATCCACCCCGGCAGAAATAGAAGAGTAAACGGCTTCTGAAAATTCATCCACCGCCACCTTCGTTTCACTACTTGCATTAAGAAGCTCATTTTTGTACTGCGCAAAATCTACGACATTTGAATCCAGAAGTGTACTTACTTTTGCAAAGCTGCTCTCAAAATCAACCGCCATTTTTGTCGTTGCGGCGCCTACGCCCACGATCGGAAGTGTCAAGCCTTTCGTCAGCAGATCACCTGCTTTAGAAAATTTTTCTCCGACTTTCGCCGTCGTTTCCATCTCCTGACTGATCCGCTTTGCTTCACTTGTTCCGATTGCAGCCGCTTTCTCCATATCGCTTTTAAAGTTTTCGATATCAACTTTGATCTCTGTTAAAAGAGGTGCTAATTTTATGCCTCCTGCCATTTTCGTCTCCCTTCTGCGAATTTATGGATTGCGACTTCATCCGCCTCGGTCTGCTGCAGCCTCCACAAATTTTTCAAAATTTCTCTTCCGTCTTTAGAAGATTGATAGCTTGCAATCCAACTTTCCCGATTTAGGAGCAAGAAAAAAGAATAAGGCAACTCCAAGACCTCACGGAAATTCAGTCCTGTATACTGACTTATTCTTTTTATAATTCCTGTTTTTAGGTTGTATGCTCTTTCCCAGTTCTCTGTCGGGAAATACTTTTCGCAGATTGCTTTTCCGATTTCTCCTTCCGGAACTGGGATTCGGAGTTTGGGTCTGTATCTGCTTTCAGCCGCAGCGCTGATACTTCCGCAATCAAACGGATAACTGCTTCTAGCGGGAGTTTTTTTATCTCATCCGCCGTAAACTCCCTGCCCTGCCTGTTATGATTTATCAGGAGCAAGCATGCATCGATCCGTTTTTCATATACATTATCTTCGGACAGATCCGCCTCTAACTGATCCATTTCTAAAATCATTCCGACTGTCGGCTCGAATACATCATATTCTTTCCCAAACAGCTTTATTTTCACGGAATTGTTCATGTATTGATCTAAATCTAACACCTTATTGCGCCCTCCTATGCCGCGACAATCGCCGCCGCTTCTTCTTCCGTAAGTTCTTCTTCAAAACTTGCAAGGAAACCTTTTACTTTCTTGATCGCTGTTAATTCTGCATCGATCGTTACTTCTTTGTTCTCCCACGCGATTGCAAATCCCGATCCGCCCTGGCCGATCATCGTAAAACGAATCTTTTTCCCGTTCTCCTTTGTGTGTACTGCCCTAAGCAAAACTGTTTTTAATGCCTTTCCATCCCCGGTAAAAATCAGATCTTTTTTCTTTCCTTCCTTATCTTCCGTGTAGACTCCGGTGGATAAGAGAGACATATTCGCAAGATTCCACGATAAAACTCCCATCTTTGCCGAGATCGCCTCTTCTGTGATCGCAGACTTTACAATCTGTCCATACTGATTTTTCACATCGTATTTTGTCGGCTTATAATTTACGGTAAACCCAGAAGAGCAATGCCCGACATCATGTTCTTCTGTTTCAATGGTCGCGTGTTCCGGGATCTCTGTTCCGGTAAATTCATACATATACACATCACACGCTCCGATTAAAATTTCGTCATTGTTTTTCATTACGTTTCCTCCAATCAATGATAAAATACAGGGTATCTTCAAACATTTGACACCCATCATTAAATATTGTTCCTCCACCTGCTATACCAGAATGAAAACGGATATTCCCGGTTGTAATATAAGGATCATCTTCTTCCATATCGAGCAGATCTTTCAATTTCACTTCTGTATCTTTGCAAGTATCATAATCCCGGTGCATGATCTTTAACTCAAGCTGACTCTGCTTTACATGTCCGCCGGATATCGGGGTAAATGTATAAACTACACTTACATCGTCTAACACTGTTGTAAATACCGGATATAATTTGCCCGACAGTTTCGGAATCTCCGTTTCGATATAGTTTTTAATGCTAATCTCCATATCAACCTCCGAGTATTTTCTCAATCTGTGCCGCATTGTAGATAATGGCGTATGACAAAAACGGTTTTGGTCTCTGTCCTACCGTAAAATGCATCCCTTTGTATTTTCCTGCTTTCACTTCATACCCCCACGGCGTCTTTCTTCCGTCTCCGTTTACAGCGTAAATACCTGTGCCGTTGTGCACATAGGGGGCATATTCCAAATTACTCCCAATCCTGCCGATAATTTCGCTTGCCGTGATTTCCGTCTCACTTGTGATCGACGCCCTAAGATGACCTTGATCGACCGGACAAAGCTGGCGCGCCTCACCTTCCACTACAAGACACGCCTGCGACACTTTCTTCTCCATGTCCAAAGCAATCTTTGCCGTTGCATCCCGGATACTTTGAACAAATTCGCCATTATCTGCCATCACTCCACCACCTTCAACAGAAGATTCGTCATGCGTCCCTGCGGATTACAATCTATAATTCGATAGACAACGTCGTCTTTTACAAGGCGGTATCCCTCTGCTTTGATACTTTTACAGCGCGTCAGTCCTATATGCGTCGATTCCAAATAGGTCGCAGATGCAGCCACCTTCATATCATTTTTCTTGTAAACGGCAGCTTCCACTGTACCCATGTCAATCCATTTTTGCTTTTCTGCCCCTGATGGAGTTCTGACAGTTTCTTCTTTCTGCAGCCGATACGGTTTCATATCTCTGTTAATTGACATATCTATCACCTCGGTAATCTTCTATATCTTCTGATCGTTCGCTTTACCTGATCCGGCAGAGAGTCCATATATGTCGTACTTCCGCCGAAGCTTTGCGATTCGCTTGCAATTCCCTCAACTCCGTCTTTGTTAAAACGGATCAGCGTCAGTTCTTTTACAGCCGGAATTACCCCTTCCGGCAACGACTCTTCATCCTCATAATTTAAGCAGCTCCGCATGTCGATGATGCTGTCGTGGATCATGTCTTTCAAAAGCTCCCAGTCTTGTTCAGACATTCCCGGACGCTTCAACAATTCATTTAAAATCTTTTCTTCCATTCTTCATCACCTCAAAAAGAGAGGGATTGCTCCCCCTCTAGGCTGATACCTCTTTTGTGTTTACCGGACTCTTTGTATCGTTTGTGATCTTGACGTTGATCGGATCTGCATCCGCCGCTGTTCCGACTTCAAAGTATAATGCCGCACTCGCATCGTCACGGAGCACTTTATCACCGTACACACAAAGTCCACGAATTCCGTCTGCGAACTTATTCTGTAAGCGCATCGCTTCCACTTCATTGATCTGCTTCGCCGCACCGATCGCGGATTTATGGTTTGCGATAATGACATTTGCCGGAAGCTCCTCGGAACACATCACCTGCATGCCATTGATCGTCTGACCCTCTACCACTCCATTTTCCAACACTTTCGGGTTTGCCGTGAAGCGCTTATCTTTGGACAGTAATCCAAGATAATCCGCATTTACCGTCACGAAACGGTTGACTTTCGGAACTTTCTTCTTGGAGAGCATCGTTCCAAGATCTACGATGTAATCATATGCGCTTGCCGCAGTTACTTTCTTCTTCGCGGAAGAACTTCCGATCAGAAGTTTTGTCCCTGCCAACAACGCCGCGAAAAAGTCTTTATCATACGTCTCCGCAAGGACCGCCGCATGTTCTTTCGTTGTCGCTGACAAAAGATCTGCTTTTAACTGCACCTTATCCACATCGTCCAACGCAAACGCAAAATATTTCTTCTTGTCAAATGCCATTTCTACCGGAGTCGTGTCGATGTCATCCCAGTCCACACTTCCTGAGTAATCTTTCAGTGTCCCCCCTGCAACTCGGTTAAAAATGACTTTCTGCCCTTTGATCTCTGCCGGTTTTGTTGCTAATACATCCGCAATCGATACGGAATGGAAGTTCGCTAGAAGCGCTCCCTCCCAAAGGGTAGGTTTAAAATTATCTGCTGCCATATTCTTTCATCCTCTCTCTTTCTTATTCTTTTGCCATCGCCGCAAACTGTGCCGCCACTTCTTCGGCTGTCATGTTGTCGGCGTTTTGCACAAGTGTATCAAATGCCGTTGTCCCTGAACTACCTCCGTCAGGGTTTGCCGGATTTCTTCCCGACAAAACAGGATTAAACAGATCCTTATAGCTTTCCTTCAAGCCTTTCATCTGCTCGTCCAGTCCTGAAACTGTTCCATCATCCGAAACGATCAGTTTTTCACGGTCAATTTTCCCTGCCAGCAATTCCGCGTGTTTCGCATTGTTATCCGCAAGCGCCTTATTGATTGCCGCATCGATCTTCATGCCTTTAATCTCTTTCTCATGGTCAGCTTTCAACTGCTTGATTGTCCCTTCGTGCGTTTTGATCGTCTTCTGAAGCTCCTCGTTACCGGCATTGTTCTTTTTCAGATCCCCGATTGTCTCATTTGCAGTCTCAAGCTCCTTTACCTTTCCGTTATACTGCTCTTTCGGAATGATATGCTTTGGTGCTTCCTCATTCACCTTTTTCATGGTAGCCTCTACATCCAGCTTCCCATCTGCCCCATAAACCGCATTTGATAAAATTTTCTGTAACCACTCCATTTTTCTTTACCTCCATAGATTTTTATACCGGCTCTCCCGGTACTGGGATGTACCGTTGTTCTTTATACCCTGCAACCTATAAAAAAGGGTAGAAAAATAGCACCCTTACGGATGCTTCGTGTGCTCTGTAACCCGGAGCTGGGAGATATTCAGGATCACCTTATCCTTTCTTTACAACCGCCTTTTTCGCAGGCTTTGCTTTTACCAACGCCATTTTTGCGTCGTTACTTGCCGTAGACAACTCTTTGAACCGCTCATCTGTCAGTTCCAGTTCATCTCCAACTGTGACTTTCCTCTTCAGCTGCTTGTCATAATAACTTTTAACGCATACTGCTTTCATGGCACTTCCTCCTTTCCTGCTTTCTGAATATAAGAAGACCACCAATCGTATTCGACCGGTGGTATCTAATCTACAAATTCTGTTAATGGTTTCTTGATTCTGATTGCTTTTTTAATATCTCTTACATACTCATCGTACTCATCGGCTTCATATTCAAGCTCCATATGCCCGAATGGATACCCACCGAACAACTTATAGTACTCTTCATTCAATTTTTTCAATTCCTCTGTTGTCTTTCCATACCACATTATTTTATCAACCTTTCAATCCTTCCACTCACCTCATCGTATGAATTCGGAAATAATGATTTAAACATATCCAAAACCTCTGGATTTCCCCCGTACAAAGCACGCCCAAATTGTGCGAAACTTTCTGCTTCTACTCTTCCAGTCTTTTTCCAATATTCTTTATCGTGCCAATATCCAAGATTTATTTCCCCGCTAGACATTCCGTTTAAAATATCCGAAATGCCTCGATACTCTTCCTTCAACGCCAATTCCTCGGTATCTTTCCTGAATGCTTTTGGATACCTTGAGTATAACATTTCTTCAATGGATTTTCCATAACCTTTCGCAAGGTTCTGCAGCTTATTGTAATCAGATATAACAGATTTACTTAACAATCCATTTTCAATTAACCCATAAGCATCATCTATTTCATGGAATAGTTCATGCGCTAATGTATCAACCTTTGCATTTTTCGCTAGATACACTGTCTTTTCACTAGCCGAATATTTAGACTTTCTTCCTTTTGCCCTTTTTATAGTAGTCCTTTCCAACGATTGGGTTAATAATGTTCTTACACGAATATCATTTATATTTTTAACTTTCTGTTCAAACATCTTTCTCTGTTTTGATATCCCAGTAATACGCTCTACTATTTTCTGTCCGATATCCGATTCTAACTCGTCAGGATGATTTTTCTCATATGCCGCAATCAATTTCTCATCCGTAACCGGAATGATCGTACACCGGCAATTCGCATGCAGCGGAACGTGAACACACTCCTCGATCGGATAGACCTTTTCGTGATATCCACCGCAGATATCGCAGGTTCTTTCATCTTTTGCTGCTAAAATCTGCACATACTTAACATCTGCGTCTTTATAACGCTGCAAGGTCGCATCGTTCAAATAATGCATCGTTTCCGTTCGGACAAGCCTGTGGCATTCATTAAATCCCTGCCCCATACGGTTATGAAGCATGATCGCGATTTCAACCGCCGTTTTTCCCTGCTGCAATCCAGTAAGCAGGATATCATTCAGACTAACTGCCAATTTCTTTTGATTCTTCCAGAGTCTTCCCGAAAAGTTATCCCCTCGCCACGGTGTTTCCATCAGCTTCTCCATCAGTTTCTTATTCGGCATTGAAAAATCAAGATCTCCCATGCCTGCCGCGGTATCCGCATACACTTTTTTGAATCCATCCTGCATGTTTTTCTTTGCAAATGCTTCCGTTGAATGTCCAAGATCCTCTATGATCTTTTCAAACTTTCCGTTCAATGCTGTGAGACGGTTCTGTTTATGCATATCAGAAAGAGAAAGAACCCCATCCTTGCTGTACTTCTCGGCCAGCCGATAGAGCTCATCTTTTACACTTTCACTCGCATCGATATAAAACTCCAACAGTTCCCGGTTCTTTTCTTCCAGTGAGTTGTAAGTTTTCCACGTTTCCGACGCAAGTCTCTTTTCCCAGTATTCGCTATTCTTCTCCATTTCCTCCGTCCTTTACAATCGGCGCTTGATCCCACGACGGACTATATGCTTCCTTTTGCCTTTTCAACGCTTCCAGTTCTTCTTCCACATCAGACACAAAAGGATGGTGCGCGATTAGTGTCTCGTCCGATATAATCCCATGCGAGTTACTACAATTTTGAATCTGCTCCGCCTCGTTTATCGCCATATCTCTGTTAAAGACCAACTCTACATCAATCTTTTCGTAATCTCCCTGTCCGGAAATCTGCAAATACAGATCCACAAAATACAATAGCATTTCAAACCCTCTGCTGAACTCCGTTTCCATAAGGTTGCATTTAAGGTCAAGACTGCTGTACATGAATTTCAAAGCCACGCCAGACGGCGCTGATCCGAATTTGTCCAAGTCTTTATTTACCGATTGCCCACTCTCTACAATATCGCGGTTTAACTGCTCGTAGTGCTCTCGCAATGCAGTAATATCCATTTGTGGCGTAAGCGTATCGACGCCTCCATCTTCTGCGTCGTCGATCAAAATTGCTCTGTCTTCATTGAGCTGTTTTATAAAATCTGATAGATTTTGACCTCCATACCCCTTTAAGACAAATATCAGGTTTTTGACCTCATCCATATAGTTCGCCGCTTCACTGCGCCCTAAATCATAGCCATCAATTAAGCTCTTTACAAATTTGATGTCCGGCATTTCGATCTGATTGTTTTTAAACGGAATGAATGGCACCTTCCCCCACGTTTTCCACTCCTCTACACTTTTATAATGCGCTACGGGTCCGCCTGCATCCATACTTTTATCATTGTCGTAGACGAGCATTTGTCCTTCTAAACGGTAATATTTTACGCCGTCCTTTGTCCAAATTTCTACATTCGTAATCTCTTTCTCTTGGTTATACTGCCATACCGTCGTATTGTATACCCGGATCATGGCATCCAGTTCTGTATGGCTTCTGTCCGACCAGTACGGAATGCACTGCTCCGCCGGGATCACGATTGTTTTCAACTCTCCTTCCGGATCAAGATATACATGCAACCATCCGATCCCTTTGTTTGACGCCTCATATCCGAGTTGTGTAAGTTGATACTGAAAGTGTTTCCCAAGCACATCTTTGACCTTTTCGACATAAGTGTCGTTTTTATCTGTTCCGTCTGTTTTATATGTAACCGGCTTAGTAAGCAAGTATGCAATTTTCTCATCTACCTGAATTTTATACTTCGCATGGGCAAGTTTATTGTTCGCCCTCCATGTCTCTTCCTCTTTATGCCCGTCTACTTTCCTTGTAATTTTTCGGTTCTTAATATCGTTATCCGCCTGATAGTACCGTTCCCCCTCTTGCATCAACTTATATTTTCCCGAAGCTTTAAATTTCTCTATCATACTTACAACTCTGTTGTCCGTAAGTACGTTGCTCTCTGTTGCCGCTGCCATTCCCGCTTTCACGCCCTTTCTGATTTTGTTCCATAATTCTTTTATTTTCACCTTGTCACCTCGTTCCAAGTGTTCTTAATCCGCCGCCTTTTAAGTCCGAAACCTCGTAATCGTCTAGAGCGTACCATATTGCCGATAATGTATGCGGATCGATATTAAATTCATCTTCGATGATCTCGTCATCTTTATCTACCGCAAAGGTCAAATCCTGAAGCTCATCGATCGTATTCGGACAGGCATCGGAGCATACAATCTTTTTAAATCGCTTTACTTTCTTCGTATACATCGCCCTGCTGCCCTTGAACTTCTTACACGCTTTCATTCGGAAGCCTGACTGTTTGTAATATCTTATTGCCTTTGGTTCAGCGCAATCTGCTTTAATCACAATATCCTTCCAGTCTTTCATATCTTCCGCAATCTCCGGGTCTGTTTTATTCCGACTGTAATATTCTCGGTAAATATATAAAATCTTTTCGTCGTGATCCACAATCATCCGAAGCGCAGCATTGTATGATGTAACAAAACCGAAGTCCATACCATTCTTTTCAAGTGGGGTTCTAATTGCTTTAATTTCCTTTTCAACCTGATTTGCAGGCTCTACAACAAACTGCGGGAACACGAGCGATCCATTTACTCCGAACCGCCCTTGCCTTGCCACACGGTACAAATCCGGGTCATGTGTCTGCAAGTCATCCAACTGCTCCACATACTCTTTAGGCACAAAAAAATTGTCGTCAACAGTACTATGATGGTAGTACGTGTTCCCGACAACTACGGTTCGCTCTTTATATAGTTTCTCATCATCTAAAACAAATACTTTCTTCTTTTTGTCCTGAAAGAAATATTTATAACACCAGTTTCCTTTACTGACCGGGTTTGTTGATAGAATGATATGATTGCTTAGAGTCGGATGTCTCAAACGTCCGAGTATCTCCTTGAATCCTGCGTATTTCACTTCTGAACACTCCTCAATCCATACGATGGATACACCGTTCAAAGATTTTAATTTTGCCGGTTTGTCCATCCCTTTAAAAATAATCCTGCTGCCATTACTAAACTTGACCTGCATCGGCGATGATGTAAACGTCAAATAGCCATCAACACCCATAGCTTCAGCGACTTCCTGTAGGAGGTCATAACAAGAGTCTCTGATTGTATCAAAAATCTCTCGGACAACCAAAGCTTTTCGTTTCTCTTCAAGCAATTTTTTAATCAGTTTTACGGCTACATGATAACTCTTGGAGCTGCCATATCCACCGACTAGAAAATAAAATTTATAGTTCCAGTCATCCACAAAATCATAGAAGTGATCATTTAATGCAAAATCAATATTATCCGCCATCTTGCTTCTCGCTCGCTTTCACAAAAGTGATCTGAATCGGCTTTTCTTGTTCCTTATCGGAATTAAATAATCCAAGATGTTTTCCAAGATCCACTAACGCAGACCTTTTGTCGTACATTTTGATTTCTCTTTCTGTTCCGAACTCATTCGGTTTTATTTTAATCGACTGAATACATGCCAAATCATCTTCGGAGGCATCTTCCCTCACGGTTGCTGTTTTCAGATCCACTGCGTCCGTGATCTTTGCAAATGCAATTTTGGCCAACTCCTGAAGTACGCGATCTTGATTAACCCCTGTCCTTCGTGAACGTTCCGCCATTGCTTTCGCGATTGCTTCCGAAATGTTAGGTTTTGTTAAGTTTTCACATCCGATCTCTTTTGCCGTGGCCGGAGAATACCCCGCCCGAATGGCTGCCTGAGTGGCATTCAGGTCAATCAAATATTCTTCTACAAATCTTTTCTGCTTTTTTGTCATCCGGGCTCACCACCTTTCATCCACTTCCGAAATAATACCCACTTTTTTCTAATAATTTTTTATAATTAACTCCCTGTAACGACGTGGGTTAGTTTTCGTTACAAGATTATCCTGCCGATCTACTTCGATCAGATCATATCCTGCGTACAAGTCCCGGATCTCCTGACAGTCATTGTAAGACAGGATAAACTTACCTTTAATCCGGGAAAGCGTATCCCTCAGTCTCACATGATCTTCCGGCTGAAACTTGTCTGGATAATATTTTTCTGCATCGTAATACGGCGGATCGCAATAAAATAATGCCGACTCCCGGTCATACGTTTTTATAAGACGCTCAAAATCGACATTCTCAATTACTACTCTATTCAATCTCTTCGATGCTTCTTGCAAATAGGCGATTGTTTTCTGCATATTCCTCGGTCGCACACCAAACGAATCAAGGTCAGCACCAAAACTTAGTTTTATTCGACAGTAGAACCTCGCTGCTCTCTGTATGTCTGTCATGCCCTGAATCTCATTTTGGGCAACACAGTTGAAAAACTGTTCCCTGGATATCAGCGTCCAGTCCAGCTCTTTTTGTAATGCATCTGGATGATATTTTACACACCGGAACAGATTCACCAGTTCTCCGTTCACATCGTTGTATACTTCCATGTCCGCATGCTTTTCTTTGTCGAACAGTACCCATCCGGCTCCACCAAATACCTCAATGTATCTGTCAAAATTCTTTGGAAACTGTTCCATGATCTTTCTTTTCAGTAGTTTCTTGCCACCGATCCAGCTTATAAAGCTATTCATTTTATCAACCCTCTTTCTGTAATACATCGTGGGTATTATTTCAAGAGGTGAAGCGGAGCACCCGGAATTGAACCGGGACACAGGGCGCTACCCTGCACATCTGCCGTTGATGATATACTCCATTAAATGGACATAAGAAAAACGTCCCGCAAATGCAGGGCGTCTTTACTTGGTTTACGCAAGAGTAGGGGGAAGAGCCGCAGGCGCTTTGCCTTTTGGCTCTAGTATTATTATACATGTGCGTTTTGTGCTTTGTGTGCGTTTTCGAGATAACTATCTATTTTTCTGCTTATGCGACTTCTGTCTAAATGCACTGCCTTAGCCACATCCTTTTGTCTGCGCCCATCTACGAAGCACATTCTGAATATCCGTCTCGTCAGGCTTTCATCAATATTTTCGATAAAAGTCTCGATTTCCTCGCATTCCTGCTCCAGCTGCTCCTTCCGTCGCTGATCCCGACACTGAAGGCGATCATACTTCTCCTTGTCAAATCCTACCACGCCCTGTGGCATGGGGTATCCCTTGCTGTAATCAAAGATTACGTCATTCCCGATCAACCCCTCATCTCTCCATCGGTTTTTGAGTATGTAATCCAGCTCCAGAATCTCATCCTTTTTACTCCGGTATCCCTGGAGCAATTCCTTCGTTATCTCCATCCGCATCACCCCTTAATCCACATCGTCTCTGTAAATATTCCCACGCTGTCTCCCGCCGGATCTGCTGCCCCTGCGCTCGGATCAGCGCGGCAGCACTTGGTTCATTTGTGTTGTTCAACTTCCACTCTCCTAGTTTTAATTACTTGTTGTTCCAAAAATCTTCTATTTCCCGTTGCGTGTTCTTGTATCAATGTACAAATTGCTTTCTCCTGCAATACTCTTCCCATGTCTCCGTCCGGTAGCTCCCTCCATAGATGTACCTCTGTGCAAATTCGAGCTGCATCTTATTCGGAATTACACCGAGTCTCTCGTTTCTCTCAGGCTGAGCATACAGGTTGATCCCCTTATACTTCTTCAGGGTCTCTACACGCTCCGCCGCATCCTTAATATCATCAGTAACCAGCAAATATAGAAACACCCTGTACGGTCTGATTCCCTGTTCCTGCAATAGCTCTATGGTTCGCTGTATCGGTTCGATCTGGCTCTTCTGGTCGCACGAAAATCTGATGTGCCGTATCCATGACAGCTTTGAAAGGATATTCGCTATCTCTCGATTCACCAGCCTTGCATCCATTCCCTGGTTCAGATCAATCCGATACCCAGCCCCGATCAGGCTCTCCAGCTGCTGTATCCCGTAGTCGCAGGCAAGGATATTGTTATCCATCAGAATCAGCTTGTCCGTGTCACGCCTAACAATCTCCTGCCATTTCCTATACGGTCTGATATTCCCTTCTTTCCGTGGGACCACACACCACCGGCAGTGATTCGGGCATCCGCGGGTAAGGTATCCGATCGCGTAATCGCACTCTGGATATATGCTGTAATCAGGGAACATCCCGTCAACTTTACCCGGCAGTGTCCTATCTATTGGGATATCTCTGTATCCCGTCCCTCCGCGGACCGCATCCTCTGGCAGATACGGGTCAGTCGGAGTGAAATCAAACACCTTACTGCTATATATCCGGTCATATCTATACAGCGGATTCCACCATTCCACATAATCTCCAGCTTTTTTGTGATATGCAGATATTTTCATCAGTGCCAGATTCGGGAAAATCTTATGTTTGAAATGTTCCTTTTCTGCATCATGTAACCCTATTCTCATCTTTTCAAGAAGCCCGGTATACCCTTGCCCCGGCCGGAGGCTGGCTCCTTTCTTAGTTATTTCAATTCGATTCCACACTCTTTCCTCAGCACGGTTTTAAAATCCTCTACGCTTTCAACGTAACCATCGTTGTACGCTTCAAGCTGTTTATGGTACTCATCAATAAACTTGTTCAGCCTTTTCTCGCCATATCCAAACTTATCATGCAACACCATCAGCGATATGATTAGATTCGCTTTCCCAGCTGCGCTGATCAGCATGTTGTCCTTCCGAATCTGCGTTATCCTTGCCAATGCAGGGTTTATGCTCTTTTTCTTTATCACTTATATTTCTTCCTCTCTCAACTCTCTCAATCTCATTTATCACAGCCAGTAACAGATCTTTTACAAAAGGATCCTGAGAATCTTGTCCGTACTTCTGGAAGAGATCTCCTGATTCCTGGATGAATCCATCCAGATCATCCTCGTTTAATGCTTTCACGATGTATTTCCGGTACAGATGCCAACAGTCACTAAAGAGATTGAAAACTGTCCTGACAGCCATCATAACGCTGTTACCCGGATATAAATTCCCGGCACTTCTGCCCAGAACTTTTCCACGATCTCACGACAGACTATAGCATCATCTTTCCAGAATCCCACTGCTGTCATACAATCTTTCAGAAGCTTTTGAAGGTTATCCGTATCCGGCTTTGTGATCCGGTACTCTCCGTCCTTGTGACTTCCCCGTGAGAAACACCAAGTTGAGACTAGCTCCACAGGTCCCGTATATTTCTGGTTCGGCTTGTGCTGCGCCAGGTGCGCTTCTAATTTTGCCCTGGCTGTCTTTAACTCCTGTGGTTCGTAAAATTTGGGTTTTCCAGCCACCACACACACCTTCTTTTCCTGGTGCGTAATAGTCGGCGGAACCATTGTCATAAAAAATTCCATTCACTTCACCTCTTTAACATGCGAAATCATCTTTCTTTTTTCTGTACGCCCTAGTTACGGGGAGGGGGAAGGGAGACGGGGCCGGGCAGCCTTAGGCCCGTCCCTCTCCTACCCCCGTAACCCAGTGCGGGGATTTTATTTTACCCCCTTTAGGGGGTAGTCTTCCCCGCCACCGCGGGGATGTCTTGTTTTTAGTCTTCCCCGCATTCTTAGTCTCATTGCGGGGATGCCTTAAATTCAGTCTTTCCCGTCATTTCATACCGTTGCGGGGATGTCTATTTTTAAGGCTTTCCCGCAATCTATTCTCCGGCGGGGATGTCTGGACTTTCAGTCTTCCCCGCACTCTTCTTTTTTACTTTTTTATGTACCTCACCATCTTTGATTGTATATCCTCCATGCTCTTTGATGCGATCCCGGACTGTCCGTTCAGAAATTCCGAGGTATTCAGATACAGCCTTTACTGTCGGTACCTCACCAAAATTGCATCCCTCCACAGCTTCTTGAAGCGCCCTTTTCCGATCCTCTTTCCGGCTCTGTGCACTCTTCTTGTTGTTCACACTGCCTTTCTGCCATGCCGGACGCTCGTCCTCCGGCTGAATATCTTTCAGTGCCCCAGACTCATCACCTTTGTGGATTGGATAATCAAACCACAGGTTCACCGGCTGAAACCTCGGAAACTCTCTCAGTGTCCCCTCAATACGCCATGCAGTCCTTGTTTTAACTCTGTCCACAGCTTTCTGCACTTCCACATTCAGCGCCTTAAAATCAAGAGATTTCAACTTTTCACGGCAGTAATCCAGCATCTGTACACTGCTGCACATATCATCCTGAGATACACCGTCTATCAGTCCATCATAGTGATTCAGCCACTCTATACATACTTGGCAAATTGCCTTATTCTCTTCCTGCTTCATAAGAGCATCCGTGGTTTCCAGTTCAATCAGATCCAAAAGGGCATCCGGATCCCGGGCAAATACACCGGATCCGCTGGCACGGTCCATGGACTTCTTGCCGCCCTGGCTTCCTTTACTGTGATGGTGGCAGTAAATCACTGCACACCCCAACTCTGTACACACCTTATCAAACTGATTACAGAAATTCGCCATTTGATCAGCACTGTTCTCATCTCCGGTAATCACCTTATAGATTGGATCAATGATAATTGCCACATAATCTTTCTTTGCTGCTCTTCGAATCAGTTTCGGAGCCAGCTTATCCATGGGGACTGATTTTCCTCTTAGATTCCAGATATCAATGTTGTCCAAGTGCTCCGGCTTCCATCCAAGAGCATCATATACGTCCCGGAAGCGGTGCAGACAGCTTGCCCGATCCAGCTCCAGATTCACATACATCACACGCCCTCTGGCACATTTCCAGCCTAGCCATGGTTTCCCTTCTGCGATAGATATACACAATTCAATCTGCAGAAAAGACTTACCGGCTTTCGATGGACCGGCAATCAACATCTTATGCCCTTTCCTAAGTACTCCGTCGATTAAACATTCTGAAAGCTTTGGAAGATTCTCCCATACAGCCTCAAGAGATTCAGGATCCGGTAGATCATCATTTACACTTTCGATCCACTCCACCCATTCCTCCCAGGACTCTTTCCCGATATTTGTATCTACCAGGAACTGCTTCTTTCCATTCCGGGTCACTCCCGGCATCCGGGATAGCCTGGATGGGTTCTTGTTCTGGGTATCCAACTTTAAGCCATTCTTTTTACAGATACTATATAGATACTCTACTCGTTTCTTGTATTCCCTCATATCCGCTGCCTCTATCCTAACGATTGCATGGAGACTCTTTTTCCCGGAGAATACCAGCGCTGCGACCGGAAGCTCCAGTTCTCTGATCAATGCATTCTGCTTTTCCAGTTCCATATCATCCGACTCCACCAGCGCATACCGGAAGTCTGTCACGTTCTCATTCGTGCAGTCCTTCCCGTTCAGCGGATTGAACCGGATCCACGCTCCTGCATCCGGATTATAGTCTCCAACTACCGCACCAATATCCCCATTACATCTATTCAGTTCCTGGACCAGCTGACCAGCTGTTCGATCCCAGTTTCCACGGGACGGAAGCCACCGGGTACCCTTTTCGTCTGTCTTTTCCCAGCTCTGCGTCACATATCCGACATGCTCCCCTGCCTCAAACAGGGTCTCAAGATACTTAATTAGCTCCTGCGCAGGATTCCAATGAGCTGGCTCATGTATTTCTTTTCCCTCCAGCCAGTCGCTGTCTACCACGACGCCTTCGCGACTGATCTCATCATCCCAGTTCAACTCACGCCCCGGATCACGTTCTAGCTTCCATCCGTGGTCTATTGCAAGCTGTACGATCGTTCCTGCAGTAACTGGTTCTGACGATCCATGGAAACTCCCCCATTTCCGGAAGCATTCCCCGGAATGGTATCGGGCAGGATCTCCCTGACTCCACCGTTCCCAATCTGCTGCTGTATATCCTTCATGTTTTAGTGCCATTCCCACATTGACCCATTCCTGATAATCCAGATCTGCGGGATGGATACTGTCCAGTATTTCTAAAAGATCTGCCCTTTGTTCCATTGTCATGCTCCTTTATATTCTGACGGGGTAATATCATGCGGGATTCTCCATCCATTCCCCGCGATCCGGTCAATCAGCTTCTTTGCAGTATCAAACTGCCAGGTTCCAACATGACGGAATCCTCTCTCCTCCAAGAAGCGTATCTGCTTTGGCGTTGTAAGACCTTCCTGTCGGCGCTTGTCCAGCCGTTCCAACAGCTTCGATGCTTTTCCTGCATTATCGATCTCATCCGGCATAATCCCCAGCTTCTCCAGTGTTTTCTTCTGCTTATCGGAAGGCGGTGCCATTTCCCATCCAAACGCCGGAACATATCCGGCAAGATCCTCTGCCTGGATGCTCATCTCAAACTGCAGCGGATCTACCAACTTGCGCTTTCTACGCTTCATCTCCGCCAGCTTCTGTGCCAGTGCTTCCTCTCTCTGTGCTACTACATCTTCAGACGCATTCTTTTCAGCTTCTTCTATATCAACAGGACATCCTGCATCTTTCTCCAGGTTCTCTGTCATTTTCTGCGCTACTTCCTCGCTCTCACAGATCAAATGCGCCGGATGGCAAAGCTCATGCCGCTCAGTATGCCACAAGAAATCCAGAAGAAGAAGGTGGTCTTTCCCTGGTGCAAGCCTGGTACCACGCCCTACCATCTGACAGTACAAGCTCCGCACTTTTGTCGGACGTAGCACTACGATGCAATCCACATCCGGGCAGTCCCATCCTTCCGTCAGAAGCATGGAGTTGCACAGGACATTATATTTTCCGGATGCATAGTCTTCCAGGATCTCTGCACGGTCCTGACTCTCTCCGCTCACTTCCGCTGCACGGAATCCATTTGCTATCAAAATATCGCGGAACTTTTTACTTGTCTTAACTAATGGCAGAAAGACAACTGTCTTACGATCCCTGCAATATCTCACCATCTCGTTTGCAATCTGATGAAGATACGGATCAAGAGCGGTTCCCAGATCCCCTGCCTTAAAATCTCCAGACTGCACACCCACACCTGTCAGATCTACTTGAAGCGGGATCGTCACCGCTTTGATCGGCGACAAATATCCCTCTTTGATTGCTTTCGGCAATGTGTATTCATAAGCCAGGGATTCAAATACCTGCCCCAAGTTCTTCATATCTCCGCGGTCCGGCGTCGCTGTAACTCCCAGCACTTTCGCATCAGGGAAATATTTCAATATCCGCTGATAACTGTCCGAAATGCAGTGATGTGCCTCATCGATAATGATCGTATTAAAATAGTCTTCCGGGAACCGGCTCAGCCTAGTTGTTCTCATAAGGCTCTGCACTGATCCGACTGTGATTCGGTACCAGCTTCCCAGGCTGGACTCTTCAGCTTTCTCGGTAGCGCATTTCAACCCGGTTGCCTTCGCGATTTTATCTGCAGCCTGCTCCAGAAGTTCCCCGCGGTGCGCCAGAATCAATACCCTGTCGCCATGGCTCACGCATTCCTCTGTGATTTTGGCGAATACTATCGTCTTCCCGCAGCCGGTCGGAAGGACCAGAAGGGTCTTTCTGGTTCCATTCCCCCACTGCTCAAATACCGCTTCTTTTGCTTCTTTCTGATATGGTCTCAGTTCCATTAAAACTTCCCTGCCTCAAACTTCTTTTCCTCAAAGGGATAAATTTTTTTAATATGGTTATACTTCTTACTCGAATCTTTCGGATCCGCATCGAGAGAAATCTGTGCGCGTCCTTTCAGTCCGGGAAGTGCTGCCCAGTTCATTTTCAGCCTCTCCCCATTCTTTTTCAGCCCAACGCCGCAGAACAGCTCTGACAGTTTCCATTCAAGAGTGGAATACAAGATGTATCCCTCCTGGATTGTTGCTTCGCGTCCATCCGGAGCTGTGACCTTGAAAAACACAAGTGCTTTGTTGCAAGGCGGGATTTTTTCACTTCCTGCATGTCTTGCACGTTCAAAATGATCGATCACAAAATCATAATCACCTTCGGGAAGCTCTACAAAACTACTGTCTTTCTCAATCTCATCATCCCAGTTTAATTCTCTGTTTATTTCGCTCATTAAAAAATATCCTCCTATTTCTTATCTTCATCAAACGGGATTTCATAGTTTTCCCGTAGTTTTTCAATCATGCCATACACCTGCCCCCATGCCCCGACAAGCACGCCGGAGACAAAATCTGGGTCATAATTCAAGATCGGGGTTGACCTGGGGTAGTATCCTCGGTCTGCCACGACCGCCTGGATCTCTTCTTCTGATACCAGCTTCTCTTCCATCAGGTCTCTGAGAACTTTTGGTATCCGCTCATCCACATGGAATGCGCTGCTTTTAGGGATTGGCTTCTCCGGTTCAGTATGCGAAGGCTTTTCCTCAGTTTTTCCAACGGAGGGTCTTGTATCAAACTCCATCTGTTCTGGGGTTCCTTCAGGAACTTTCATAAATTCCGGCGTCTTCTTTTCTTCCGCCTTTGGCTGTGAAGGTTGTTCACTTGCAGAGTGCTTTTCACTTTCTGATTCGATAATGCCAGAAATAACACCGTAATCAAACTCGCATTCTTCTGGAAGCCCATACCGATTCTTCGCATCCCAGCAGGGGTGATGGGATGTGTACATCACGCGTTTACCGCCCATAGCTTTATGTTTTTTCCCCTTATCATCTACCGCCACGGTATGGGTCTTATAGTTACAGAACAAAAGCATGTCTGCCCACTCTTTTACAAGAGGACTTGTCTGTGACTGGGTTTTCTTTCCCAGTTTTAACTCCCAGCGGTCATAGGTTCCCATTTCATCCGGCTGTTCAAATTTACGGAGTTGGGCATGGGCTGTAAGAACAACATTGACTCCTGCTTCGATCACATCTGTCAGACGGTTCAGAAAACGTCCAAATTCCTCTTTGGTATAAACGTATCCATTCCCGTATCCAAAATCCTCAATTCCCGACTTGTTATGCTTTGCACAAATATGGTCTACACAAAGCTGCTCTGCCCAGTCAATCGTATCAATCACAAGAGTTTTGCACACTCCCGGAGTTTTCTTTATATAATCAATTTCCTCAAAAAGCATTGTCCAGCTTGTCGGACGCGGAAGCCGTGCCACATCCATGTCATTGGTACTGCCTTCTGTATCAATAAAGAGTGGATCTGGGAACTTGGATGCAAACGTGGATTTTCCAATTCCCTCGGGTCCGTAAACTACAACCTTCTTTGCTTTTTTTATCTTTCCTCTGGTTATCTTCATTTAGAAAGTACCCTCCTTCCATGTTTTGGGCTGCGGCATTGACTCAGGTTCTTTTACATATCCATCCTCGATAATGATGCTACACTCATCCCCGGTACTGACTCGGGTAGCAATCGCCTGGAGCCCTTCCTGTTCTAACCACTCTCCAAACTCGTTCAGCGTCTGAATATCCATCTGTTCCAGCTTGTCCAAAAGGACAAAACCGCACTTCGGGTTTAGTTTCCTGACGATCGCAGTAGATACTTTCAGTCGGTCTGATCCGGACATATTATCCCACTGCTGTCCCTTATAGATCAGTTCTCCCTCTTTCACGGACAGCTCTGGAAGGGGCAGTTCCGTGGACTGAAGAAGATCTGTTTTCGCATTCCGAGTTTTATTAATATCTACAGTCAGTGCGTTGTATTGATCCCTGTACTCCTTGGCATCTTCTTCTGCCTTATCCTTGTCCATGTTTGCCCTCACTTTCCGGTTGATTTCTTCGATGTTGGAAATAGACGCTTCTAGTTCCGCTGTGGATTCATCTTGAAGATCCTGCGCATTCATTTGGGCAATCCGAAGGTTTTCTACTTCCTCCTGAAGCTTTTTTTCCTCTTCTGCAAGCTGTTTCTTCATGCCTTCAACAGACTGTTGGAGAAAACAAACAGAATCTTCATATTGTTTAACCTGGTCTCGCTTTCTCTGGTTCTCTCCATTTTTTGCAAGAATCTCCTGCTGTTGTCTGATCAGTTCGGATGGAGACACCAGTTCTTTCGGGGCATCAGGATAATAGGGTTGCTCTTTTGCAAACTTTTCTTTCTGGTCTGCGATCTGACCGATCGTAAGCCGTTTATTATACATTTCTTTTTCCTGCTGATCCAACACTGCAAGCTGATCTCCAACACCGATAATCTTTAGAAGAATTTGGGTCCTTTCCTTTCCAGAACTCTCCATGAACTTTGGGAGATCCAGAGCAAGCTGTTCCACAAACTCATTCAGGAGCTGCTGACCACCCTTGTGTCCGCTTGGATCCGTCACTTTCAAGGAGCTGTTTTTTCCTTTTCTTTCTACGATCAGACCATTATTTAGTACAATATGTAAGGTCGGAGGGATTGTGGATCCTTCCCGTTGCGGCTGTGAAGGACGATATTTTTCTCCTCCTAAAGCCCATGCGATGGAATCCAGCACTGAAGTCTTCCCCTGGTTGTTGTTGCCACCTACGATTGTCAGTCCGCTTGCCGTTGGTTCAATCTTTACGGCTTTGATCCGTTTTACATTTTCGATTTCCAGTTTATTAATCTTAATACTTTCCATTTCCTGTCCTTTCTGATACAATATAGTTGATCTTTTAACTATGCGTCCTAGAGGTTGCCGCCTCATTTATGGGCGCTCTTTTTATTTCACGGCTTCTGTACACGACTCTATCATCGCACACAAAAGGACT
>ENA-OROR01000271-OROR01000271.1-human-gut-metagenome-genome-assembly--contig:-NODE-271-length-50481-cov-8.429540_pt1 | contig 50481 bp, 44 predicted proteins | sample MGYA00242135_ERZ509060 | MGnify/ENA primary metagenome ERZ509060 (study PRJEB26280, sample SAMEA2338742) | human gut metagenome | biome: human gut; feature: human-associated habitat; material: faeces... | reverse complement strand
TGGAATCCATTTCAAAGTTGAACAGCATTTTTAAGTCATTGAGCACTGCGTTTCCAATATAGTTCGCTTCATCTATGATGATGACAGGTGTCTGTCGTTTCTCAAGTACGAGACGGTTGATTTCACCCTGAATGATCTTGAAGTTATCAGTCTTGCGGAATGCAGGCTGGGCGCCAAGTTCAGCGGCAAGATTCCGGTAAAAATCATTTACGGTCAGGGTGGAAAGACTGGAATAAACCACTTTATAACTGTGTAGTTTGTTTTAGCCAGATATATGACCAGAATCTTTCACTGCATCGCATCCGCGATTATGACAATCTGGAGTTTAAACAAATTCTGGACACCATTGCTGCCTATGTACTGGTAGATGATACCGGATTATTATGCGACTCTTATCATACAACGGAACTGGGAACCCATGACCATACTATCGTGTCTATCATGGATTGCGAAGCCTTTCCCGGTTGGATAAAAAGCCGACAAAAGTATATAAGAACCATATCGGAAATTTCGTGATATTTCCACACAAATATCCGACATGGGTAATCTTTCTGCAGAGACCTTATAATCTCTGCTGTTTTTATGCCAGAAAATACTTCCCGGCTACCCAAGTATAGGCTGGCATAGGTAATAACTGAATTGAGGTGACTTGTTTTGATAAAACCAGACTCTATGAAATATCAGGTTCTGGAAATGGTCGGAATTAGTGGAGAATTTCCGGTCAATCAGCTACACCGGCTGATAGAAAGCAGCTCTTATGCCGAAAAAATCATAACTGAGCTGAAAAACGAAAAGCTGATCCGAACGCATTACCGGGACCGGCTAAGAGGTTATCGCTTAACCAAACATGCCAAAGAACTCCTGCTCGCACAAAATATGCCCCGTTTCCATGACTATCTTACTGGAAATACAGAAACAAATCTGATCCGCAGCGAACTTCCCAGAAGAATCCGTCTGCATCAAAAAGCTGAAATCTATCTGACTTTACTACATGCCAACATTCCTATCTTCTATGATGTAAAGCCTAATATTTTCAGCAGGACTTGCGAAGCGGACAGCTCCTTTATACAAGATCTTCCACTTTTTTACAGTTCCAGAGAAATAAAAACTCTCGGTTATGATACAACGAAAATCCGAAATTCTCGAAGCGTCGGGATTCTGTTATCCCCACAGTGTGTTTACGCACTCTATAATACTGGGAACAGTGTCCTGAAGTGGGAATATAAGACCGAAGTGAGACTTACTGCTTTTCTGCAGCATTACCTGCAGGGACGCCCCTACCATGGAAGACCTGCTGTACGAGCAATTATGACCGGAAAAGATATGGATACTGCCTATCATTTACTGACAAGCACTGGCGGATACCGAAAATCGCTCTTTCTTTTGGATACTACCTATGAGCATTTCCACTATCTGCCCAATAATATTTATGGCGAATATCTGTTGCGTCTGCTTGTGCGACCACAAATGCTGCAGCAACTTGATCGGTTATTGTTATCAGACTATTTCTCTCACCAAGAAGAACTGCCGATTGAGCATGACGGCATAGATAGTCAGAACCATCCCGTACTGCTTGCTTATGATTTTGACATGCAACGAATCAACCGTTTCAATACTGGTTTGAATGTATATGATCTTTCAGGAATCCTGGTATGCTTTGACTTTCAGATTCCTTGTCTGCGGAAATATCTAACCGCAGATATACAGTTTTCCAGTATTGACTTTCAAAAATTCAAAAGGGGGTTTTTCCATGAAAAGCCGTAACTGGTGGAAGCTTCTTTATCTGCTCCCCATCTGTGCCTGTACCGTCTATGCTGGAGGGTATGTAGCACAATTCATAAAAAATTATCAGGAATGGACGGCGGCTGGAAACTTTGCCGGGAACGGTACTTATCCAAAACCAGCCTCCCTTCATCCGCTTGACTGTATCCATACGATCCTACACCATTTCCCGTACAATCTGTATGGGATTTTTCTGTGTCTGACTGTATTTGGACTGATTACCTTCCTGCTGATGCGAATGGGAAATGACCGAAATGGAGAAATAAGTGATCGTGACCGAAATTTTAATTACTCCACGCAGGGAACCTACGGAACTTCCGGATTTATGACATCGGATGAAATGTTTAAAGTTTTGGAATTAGCTGGAGATGTAAAGAAAAATCAGGGAACCATTCTGGGAAAACTGAATGGGAAAGCTGTATGTCTTCCAAATAAAACGCGGCTAAATAGAAACATTGCTGTCTACGGCGCATCCGGAAGTATGAAAAGCCGCGCCTTTGCCCGCAATATGATCTTCCAGTGTGTTGCCAGAGGAGAAAGTTTAATCATTACTGATCCCAAAAGCGAACTCTATGAAAGTATGTCTGTTTATTTGGAAAATGAAGGTTATACAGTAAAAGCATTTAATCTGGTCAATCCCGAAAACTCCGACAGTTGGAATTGTCTGGGTGAAATCAACGGACAGGAAACGATGGCTCAAGTATTTGCAGATGTCATTATCCAGAATACGGGTTCCGGAAAAGGAGATCATTTCTGGGATAATGCGGAGATGAATCTGCTAAAAGCCTTAGTCCTCTATGTGGATCAAGGATTTCCTGCAGAAGCAAAAAATATCGGACAGGTTTACAAATTATTGACTATGAGTTCAGAAAAAGAACTAAACAGCCTGTTCGATCTGCTTCCGGTATCCCATCCAGCGAAAGTTCCCTACTGTATCTACAAGCAGGCCAGTGATACTGTGCGAAGCGGTGTTATTATCGGCTTAGGTGCCAGACTTCAGGTATTTCAGAATAAACTCATTCGGCAAATTACCTCTTATGATGAAATAGATCTGGCACTTCCAGGGAAACAGAAATGTGCTTACTTTTGCATTACCTCTGATCAGGACAGTACCTTTGATTTTTTGTCTTCTCTGTTTATGACTTTCATCTTTATCAAACTGGTTCGTTATGCAGACAAGTATGGAGAAGATGGAAAGTTACCTGTTGCTGTACATATACTGGCTGATGAACTTGCCAACACTGGGGCTATTCTGGAATTGAATAAGAAAATCAGTGTAATCCGAAGCCGTAATCTTAGCATTTCCTGTATCTTTCAAAATTTGCCTCAGATGCAGAACCGCTATCCATTCAACCAATGGCAGGAAATCATCGGCAACTGTGATACTCAGTTATTTTTGGGATGTACTGATGAGGTTACAGCTACATTTATCAGTAATCGGAGTGGTGATGTAACTGTCGGTGTCAGTAGCGAAGCCAAACAACTCAATAGCTGGAGAGTCTCCGATTACACGCCGGAATACCGCCGTACAAAATCTATCGGAAAACGCAAGCTCCTAACTCCGGATGAAATCTTACGCCTCCCACTCGATGAAGCGTTGATTATTCTGCGCGGACAGAAGGTACTTCGTGTGGAAAAATACGATTATACACTGCATCCGGACGCAAAGAAACTAATTCCACGAAAAGCATCAGATCATATTCCGGCGTGGCGTGAAAACGGAATTCATGAAGAATCGGATTATATGCCAAAATCACCGGCTACTGCCACGCGAAAAAAACGCGGCTCTGCGTCTGGAAATACAGCCAGAAAAAAAGTGCAGGAGCCACTATATATATCTGAACCTGTTTATCAGGAACCATACTATGACGAATTCCATCCAGAATTTCTCTCAGAGGACTCGGAAGATAATTTCCCAGACTCTGAAATGGTTCCGTTAGATAAAAAATCAATTATGTCATAAGTATGAAAGGAGACACATTATGCCAAACGATGTAACAAACACAAACGCAGCCATCTTAACCCTTGATTCTGATGCAGTCTTAGAAACTGCCCAATCAAAAGCAGATCTTATCTGGCACGACATCCAGAATGCCTACCGCACCAGAAAAATCCTAACCGGCACACTTGGTGGTATCGAAAAAACGGAAGCAGGCAATCTGATTGCTGTTATCTATTACAAAGAATTTCGGGCTGTCATTCCAATCACAGAAATGATGATCAACCTCCTTCAAGATGAGGCACACGATTATGGATCGCTGTCTTTGCGTCAAAATAAAGTCCTCAACAATATGCTCGGCTGTGAAATAGATTTTATCATTAAAGGATTGGATACCAAAACACGCAGCATTGTTGCAAGTCGCAAAGAAGCCATGCTGAAGAAACGCCAAATCTTCTATCTGGATCAGGATGTTTCCGGGCAAACAAAAGTATACGTGGATCGTATCGTGCAAGCCAGAGTCATTGCGGTTGCCGAAAAGGTTGTCCGCGCTGAAATTTTTGGTATAGAAACTTCCATTCCTGCCAGAGATTTATCCTTCGACTGGCTTGGTGATGCCAGGGAACGCTTCCATGTAGGGGAACACATTTTGGTACGTATTCTGAACGTAGAAGGTGATACACCTGAAACACTCTCAGTTCAGGCAGATGTAAAGAGTGTAGAAGGAAATACCAGCAAAGAAAACTTAAAGAAATGTCATGTTCAGGGCAAATATGCCGGTACTGTGGAAGACATCCACAAAGGAACCGTGTTTGTACGGTTAGAACTGGGTGTCAACGCTATTGCTCATAGCTGCTATGATAATCGCACTGTTGGGAAAAAAGACGTTGTTTCCTTTGTTGTCACCCATATTGATGAGGACCGTAATGTAGCTGTTGGCATCATTACACGAATTATCAAACAAAATATCTAAAAGTTAATAAGGCATAGCATCCACAATAAACCCTGAGAAACATTGATGGATGCTATGCCTTAACATAGAAATAAATTTTACTGAGGGCATCAGATTTTGCCTCTGATTACCTTTCTTGATTAGATTATACACTGGGGATGCGAGAAATCAAGTCTCTTTTTAATTGCTTGTTACTCACACCACAGAAAACGAGTATTTATCAAATTTATCTTAACTAAAATCTCACTCTTTCATCATTGTAAGCTCTGCAATAAAATATACAAGAATTTCATAAGCCTCTTTAATATCATTATCTGAATACGCTAGTGTTCCCCTATGTAAGATATTATTTCTAAATGGAATTCTCATATCAATTTCGTGTTTATAGTTATCTGTATTAGAAAATACAATAAATACAATCGCTGCCAGTAGAATTTTTCTGTAATTCTTCATCTCCATTTCATGTATATCATATACATTTTTAGAAACAATCCTTTTTACTTTATCTTTCGTTTTTCTTTCATACGTTATAGTTTGAAATACAATTTCTTCAAAATGAGCTAATAACACTACTATTTTTTCTCTTGGCAACATAGTATTTGATTCAATTATTGATAAAATGTATTGATCTACTTTTGACTTGTTTTCTTTATTATGAAGCATTTTAATATTCAAATCATATGATTTATATCCAAATACTTCTTGTATCCATTCAATTTCTGCACAAGTAATCTCTGATTTTTCAAGTTGCTTTACATTATTAAATAATTCTGTTTCTTGAATATCGTCAGGAAGATTGCTAAAAAAATCTATAAGACTTTTAAAAGTATCTGTTTCCATAAATTCCGCCATTGCTCTATCAATAGTCATCATAGTTTTTTCTATCTCTTCTGATAATTTGAGTAATTGTTCTTTACAATCATTCATTCCCATTCCTACCTCATATATCTTTTTATCAAAAATTCTCTCTTTTCTATACATTAAAATTTACAAAATAAAAACGCTCAACTCTTCAAATTCAATTTTTCCTGTCTCTTCTGATTTTCATTATACACTTACACCTTTTCGTCCGCAATCTCCTTCAAATGCTATTTTCTCTCCTTGTCTCTAATCCGGCACATCAATGTCATTATCTGGCACAGTTCTGCGATTTACAGGGAAATCTACCCATGCTAGAATGATACTGTCAAAAAAATATGCAAAGCAGGACACGTCTTTTCCGGAAATCAGCCTCACTTCCGGGTATAGGCGTGTTTTTGTTTGCAGGAAAGGAGTCCGTTACAACTGAATATAAAATGCTTCCCAATGTATTATGTATTGACCAGCCGGAAGCTGTCGAGGCAGGAAACTATAAGCACAGGGCAAGGTGATGTATTTCACTTTGCCCTCTTTATATGAAGGAGGTTTTTGCATGAAATATCATGTATTCAAAGATTCACCGCCAGGCAAAAAATGCCATCGGGATTATGGAAAATATCTGTACGCAGGCTTTCTGATGTTCACCCTAATTGCCTGTAATGTACAGCCAGTTATGGCTGCTACTATCTGGGACAAAGCTTCAGAAATCATGAAAGACGTATACAACCAGATCATTCTAATTTCCACGATTGCTGCTGTCGTAACTGCATCTGTTGCTCTGTTACTGATGAATTTTTCAAAAAGCGGAAAAACCGTAGATGAATCCCGCGCATGGCTCAAACGAATCATCATTACCTGGGCTATCCTGAATGGGCTTGGATTTATCATGGCTTACATCACACCATTCTTCGCAGGTGGAAAATGGAATGGATAACGTACAGAGAAAGGAGTCGTCATTATGGGAATACTTGACGGAATTGTAGAATGGATTGCCGAACAGGTCATGAATATTCTGGATCTGATTACCACCTCTGTATTAGGTGCATTAGGATGCTCTATGGATACCTTTCTCCGTTACTTTCCGGCAGCCGAAACTATGTATCAGATTTTTCTGGCACTGGCGATTGGACTTATTCTCCTGAACTGGGTATGGCAGCTTTTTAAGAACTATTTTATGGGTACGGGAATTGATGCGGAAGATCCCATCAAACTCTCGCTTCGGACCTTTATGTTCCTTTTCCTTACCTTCTATGCAAAAGACATTGTAGATCTTCTGCTAGATATAGCAGGAACTCCCTATGGTTGGATTCTTACAGAAGACTTGCCACCTTTAGAATTTGGTTCCTTCAACTCTGTCATCACCGTCATTTTAGGTGTGTGTGCCAACGGCGCTGTTGCTATCGTTGCCCTGATTTTAGTGCTAATCCTTGCTTGGAATTACATCAAGCTTCTTTTCGAGGCTGCAGAACGTTACATCTTGCTGGGAGTTCTAATTTATACTGCACCAGTCGCCTTTGCAACAGGTGCGTCTCAGGCAACCGGAAACATATTTAAAAGTTGGTCTCGGATGCTTGGTGGACAGTTTTTTCTTCTTTTGATGAATGCCTGGTGCTTACGTCTGTTCACTTCCATGGTCGGCACTTTCATTGCAAATCCACTGTCAATATAGAAGGGAGGAACACATGAAACACAGAAAAAAGCTAATGATTTTATTGACACTTACTGCCTGTATGGTACTCTTTTGCTCCTTTCCGGTATTTGCCGCTGAACTGACAGAAGCACAAGTTGAACAGGCAGTCGCCGAACAGGGAAAGGAAACCGTTACCGGAAATGTCTTTGTTTGGTTCCTTTGTGCCATTGCCTTTTTAAAGGTTTCGCAGAAAATTGACAGTTTCATGGCAAGTCTTGGAATCAACGTAGGAAACACTGGTGGCAATATGATGGCAGAACTTCTAATTGCCGGGCGTAGCCTTGGAAATTCGTTTCGTGGTCATGGTGGTGGCAGCCATGGCAGATCTTCTTCTCCTGGAAGTGCTGCCGTCGGAGGAACTTTCCTTTCCGGTGGACTTGCCGGAGCAGTAGGGCGTCAAGCAGAACGCTCCGCTGTCAATGCAGCTACTGGATATACGGAGGGACCGAGTATAGGAAACGCTCTGTATCAATCTTCCTTAGAAAAGGGCGGAGACTTTGCCAACAATGTGATCAGTAATATTGCCCAAGGGAACTACGGGCAGGTCGGCTCCATTACCGGGGAAGGGGCGGAAGCTGCTTTCCAGTCTTACATGGGAATCAGTGCCGATAATAAAACAGACCATTCCTACACTAATGTAGAAATCGGCGGTGGAAGGATTACCGGAGTCGAGACTACCCCCGATGGAACCAGTCGGGAATTTGCCATGTATCATGCTGATCAATACACTGCCCCTACTCAGGGCAATTTTGACACCGTACATTCTGTGGACGGATCCGCCTGGTATCGGCAATATGCAGAAGATACAGTTTCTAAAACACCATACGATGCTGGTGATGGAAAAGTAGCCTACAACGAATCCATCGTACAGAAACTTCCGCCGGCACCTTCAAGAAAGGATCGCATTTAAAAATGGCAACCGAATCATCCGGATTTGATGAGACAATGGATGTAGGCACAAGTACCATTTCCCATCTCAAAGCCTTAAAAACGGCTTCCACCATAACGAAAGCTGGTTTTGGTGCTGCAAGCGGTCCGTTTACTGCTGCAATCGGAATTGCGATTGCCAACCGGCATGGAATTGCAAAAATCATCATTGTTATCATTGCCATATTGCTGCTTCCGGTTCTTTTTATTCTCATGCTTCCGGGACTCATCTTCGGAAGTCTCATGGAAGATACCGGCGCTTTAAACAGCAATACCATTATCAATGATAATATCCGAGCATCCCGCGAAGCGATTGTAGAAGTCCTGGAAGAAAGTCATGCAGACATTCTTTCTGAAATCAATGCTGCCATTGCAAAACTTCCGGAAGGAGATACTGCTAGTATCAATGATTCCTACGCATACAATATTTCCGTTAATGCCAATCTATTGATTTCCCAGTTCTGTGCCAGTCAGGATAATTACGAAAACATCAATCTAAGCCTAAGACAGACAGCAGCATCCGGCGCGTATGGATTCCCAAAACAGTAGCTTATATTTTAAGAGATTGGAAAAAAGGACAAGAAGAACTAAAAGAATTTCTTGGAGAAGAATACAAGGATTTCAATCTCGTAGTAGCTCTTGCAAACGGACGTCCATGTGAAGGAAGAGTATTGTTGAAATCATTTGAGGAATTGAGAACCAGGGCAAAACTTCCGAATGTCGTATTTCATTCACTCAGACATTCCAGCACAACTTATAAACTGAAACTAAACCATGGAGATATTAAAGCTACCCAGGGAGATACCGGACATGCTCAGACAGATATGATTACAGAAGTATATTCACATATTCTTGATGAGGACCGGAAAATCAATGCTCAAAAATTTGATGCTGCTTTTTATGGTGGTGTTGATTTACGAAAATATAACCCGCCTACTGAAAATAAAACGAATGTTACAACAGAATCAAAACCAGCATCTTTTGACCTGAATGCACTGATACAGCAATTACAAAACTCACCAGAACTGGCATCTACACTCGCCCAGCTCTTAGCACAATAGTATTAGCACAAGATTTATCCTTTTTTCTAATTAGCAGGATGCTAATTTTATTAGCACGACAGGGGAAAATAGTTCGATTCCTCTTAGCAGGAAATTCAACAGGTTTTGAAGACATTTTTAGTAAAGAAAAACGCCATAAACCCAATGTTTATAGCGTTTCTAGCGTCCCTGAGAGGAGTCGAACCTCCGCTGACATGCCTTAGGAGGGCATCGCTCTATCCACTGAGCTACAGAGACACTTTATATATTATAACGGTTTTTTTTAACCATTACAACCCTTGTATTTACAGCGTTTTCCAGATATTGCGCTGTGCTAATAAATTAGAACTGAACCATTAGTGTTGGAAACGAACGGGCTGCCAATTAGGAGGCGCTTGTTATATCCATTTAACTAAGGAAACCCATATTTTAGTTTTGTCTGTCTTTTCATCTTACTATACTCTTTTCCTTTTTTCAAGTTCATTTTTTGAAAAAAACAAATTATATAGAGAAAACCACCGGACACTGGTATCATATCACAACGCCGGTGGTCATATTTTATTCATCATATAATTCTATTGCCAATCGAGAAGCAAATTCTCTAGCAACCCCAAAATCATACAATATTTGAAGTAATCCAAAGCGATTCCTTACCTCTTTTGCATAAACTATACTATTATAAAATATCTCCTTTGAAACACCTATTTGTTTTGGATAATAAGGTGCATGAATACCTTTAAGCATTTTCATTACTTCATCCGCATCTGGTAACGCTTCAATAATAGATAAAATATCATTTCTCCTTTCTTCTAACATTTGACAATGATTCTTGACCTTTTCATCTCCGTTTTTATTTGTCTCTCTTTCTAAATCTAATACACTTTCCGCAGCAAGCCCATAGACGTTTTGAATTTCTATCTTCCAGGCTTCATAATCAAAAGGCTCTTTTTGCATCTCTCTTCTTTCTTGAAAAGCTTCCTTTAACATTTCATATAAACGAATAGATGCTACTGTTCCAATTCCCACTTTAGCACCATGCAAAGGATCTTTTCTTCCTTCCAACAGAAACATCATCTCCCAATAGTGCGATAAATGATGTTCGCTCCCTGATGCAGGTCTAGAATTTCCTACAAAACTCATAGCTATTCCTGTTAAAATCAAACCTTCCATTACTGTTTGAATGGCACTCTTTTTCCCAGCTACAGCATCTTCTGCACAGTGAAGAACTTTAATCATAGAACCTTCGACCATTTCTACTACTTCATTACAAATATACTCCCCATTAATGAGGTTTGCAATCTTCCAATCTGTTAAGCAAACACATTTTCCTATAATATCTCCAATTCCAGCTGCAATCATTTCAACAGGAGCCTGTACAAGAATATTAAGATCTCCAATAATTCCCTTTGGTGCACATACATTAAAAGTTGTCTTTAAATGTTTTACAATCAAAGGTGAACCCGATGAAGCATACCCATCCATGGAAGGTGCAGTTGCCACTATAAAATAATCTATTTTCATTTTATAGCTAATGTATCTACATAAATCATTAATAGTTCCACTCCCAACCCCCACAAGTAAATCACAGTCATTTGGAACACCTGTCAATAAATGTACAATTGCATCTTCATCAGGTACCAGTTCTCTCTCTCCAAATAGAACTTTGTCATATGAAATGCCTGCACTTTCTAATACCGAATAAACACTTTTCCCAGCAGCCTCTAATGTATTCAAATCACATACAATACAGATTTTTTTATACCCATATTTATTTATGATCTCTGGCAATTTTTTAACAGCATCCTCTTCAATAAGAATATCTCTTATATTACATTTGTGAATTCTGCCACATGAACAAACAGGTTGCGGTTTCAAGTATTTATCCCATATTGTTTCTCCCATTGATTTCACCTCTAATCAAATTTAATTGCCACCTTAAAATCTCCATATTTTCCTGTGGCATATTCAAATGCCTCCTCCCATTCCTCTATGGAAAACATTTTTGATACCACCCCGTCTGTTTTTAACTTTCCATTATGAATATTATCAATTACAAAAGGATAACAATAGGGACTCAAATGTGATCCTAAGATGTCTAATTCTTTTCTGTCACCAATGATGGACCAATCGACGGTTGTTGGTTCTCCAAAAACACTAAACTCTACAAATCTACCTAATTTACGAACCATATTTAGCCCTTGTACAACACTTGATGGATGTCCTGTAGCTTCAATATAAACATCACAGCCATATCCATCTGTCAAATCCAGAATTCGTTTTACCACATCTTCTTTTCCTGGATTTAAAACAATGTCTGCCCCAAATTCCTTCGCCTTTTCTAAACGCCCATCCTGCATATCTAACGCAATCAGTTTTGCCGGATTTTTCATTCGTGCATAAGTGACCATACCTAACCCAAGAGTACCTGCCCCGGAAATAACTACTACATCATCTGTTTGAATTTGAGCTCTATCCACCGCGTGTTTTGAACATCCATATGGTTCTATTAACAACGCCTTTTCTAATGGCATTTCTTCCGGTACTCTGGAAATAACTGCCGTTTTAGGATATCTTACATATTCCGCCATTCCACCATTATTGGTACTTTGGAACCCAAAAGTAGCATGTGGCTGACACATCCAGTACCTTCCAGTTTTACAGAATCTACACTCTCCGCAAGGTACAATTTGATCTGCTGTAATTCTATCATCAATTTCAAATCCCTTTACATTTTTTCCAATTTCTACAATACGTCCTAAAAATTCATGTCCTGGAATAAATGGGACTTTAACCCATGGCTGATTTTCTTCGTTTCCCCAGAACATTGCTGCACCATGCTTGCATTTTAAATCTCCTGCGCAAATGCCACATCCTTCTGTCTTTATAATAATATCATCTTCTCCACACTGCGGAACCGGGTATTCTGTTTCTAATTTATACTCGTCTTTTCCATATGCAACTAATGCCTTCATTGTTTTTGGTAATCTGCTCATCATGCATTTCCTCTTTTCATTATCAAATTTCATACGAGCATAGATTAGGTATTCCTTCAATTATTCCTACAATATCTTCTCTTTCTTTTCGAGCTGATACCGCAAAAATAATTTTTAGTTTATCATTATCCTGCTCTCTGCTCTCACATTTAATATGTAAAATATCTATCCCTTCTTGCTCTAATCGAGATGTTATTTTTTCGACTTCCTGTTGATTTTTGTTAAGACGAATCTCTATTTGACCTCTCCATGAGTGCCTTGCAAATCTTCTGTACTTATGCATCAAAAACTGTCCCAAAAGTAATAATATCGTAACACTGATACCAATTACATACATTCCTGCGCCAAAGGCCATTCCTATGCCTACAGTTGCCCAGATACCGGCTGCGGTGGTAATCCCACTGGTAACGCCTTGTTTTCCGGTTATGACTAAACCACCGCCCATAATACCTAATCCAGCAAGAATACCCGATGCAACTCTTGATACATCTACAGAAGTGCCTGTTCCTGAAAGCGCATCATAAAATCCATATTTTGATACAATCATCATCATTGCAGCTGTAACAGCAATAATAAAATGTGTTTTTGTTCCGGCGACCTTCATTCTATTTTGGCGTTCCCATCCAATCAAAATACCACAAATTCCAGCAATAAAAATTCGACAGATATATAATCCTTGTATCAATATGTATTCTTGCATCTAATTCGTCCTATTCACTTAAAATAACATCTACAGCTTCACTAAATGTCTGTAATGATTCGTCAATATTCTGATCATCCAGCATAATAGCCTGAATACAAGTTCTGAATTCTGCTATAACTGGTGTTAAATTTTCAATTCTATAACTGTCATCTCCATTTACAAGAGCATCATACGCAATTTTATAATTTTCACTTTTTGCCCATAAATCCTGGATAGCATCAGACTCTGCCATAGTTTTTGTAAAAGGAAGATATCCAGAACCAAGCACAAATGCAAGACCGCCCTTTTCATCCTGAATATACCATTTCATAAATTCCCAGGCAGCATCTTTATTTTTACTAGAAGCTAACAAACCAAAACCGCTTCCTCCAGTAGGCATTGATTCCACTTTATCTTTTACCAGTGGAGCTGTGACATATTCAAATTTATCTCCAATAGCATCTAGTCTGGAAGTAATCGCACCTGAAGAATTAATCGTCATAGCCGCCATCTCAGATATAAACATCTGATTATCTTGATCATTTGCCGGGTCATTATAATATAAAGCACCTGAATCCTGAAGCTCCTTCATAAATTCAAACGCTTTTTTAGCGCTTCCATCCTCTACACACTGAAGAGCTGTTTGTTCTTCATTAAAGAAGCTGCCTCCTGCCTGCTGAATTAATGCAAAAAATTCCCACTGGTCAAATGGTACTGACAGACCATATCTTTTTGTCTCTCCATTCTCTACCACTGTACATTTATTAGCAACGTCTTTCAACTCTTCCCATGTTGTTGGAATTTTACATCCCATTTCATCTAATACTGTTTTGTTAATATGCAGAATTTGAGAAGAACGTCCAAATGGAATTGCCACTAATTTATCATCATAGTAAGCATCTTTTACAAATGCTTCTACAAAGTCATTTGGATCTACAGAGTCTTTTTCCATATAAGGCAATAAATCTTCAAAAGCTCCACTTACAGCTAATCTCCCTACGTTATCCTGTGCAACCTGCAGAATATCTGGCGCGTTTCCTGCAAAAATAGCCTGTTCTGCCTTTGCTGCAGCTTCTGCATATGTTCCTTGGAATGTAGCGACTACTTTAATTTCATCCTGAGACTCATTAAAATCCTTTACCAACTGTTCAACTAATTCTCCATTTGTTCCTGACATGCAATGCCAGAACTGCACCTCTTTTACTCCATCTGATGAACCCGCCTCATTTTCCTGTTTACTTTCACTTTTTTGTTCATCTGCTCCACCACCTTCATTATTTCCACAACCAGCAATAGAGGTTACTAACAGCATAGTTCCTAAAATCATTCCTAATACTCTTTTCTTCATACGGTTCTCTCCTTTTCTTCTACTTAATCCCTGAGTACGCAAAGGACTTCATAATTTGTTTTGATGCAAACAAATAAACTAAAACTACGGGTAACACTAAAATTGCATTTCCAGCCATTACAACCTGCCAGTTCGCAACCCCTTCCATCTGTTTTAATTGAGCAATAGCAACAGGTAGTGTTCTATACGCATCTGCATTTGTCATAACTAAAGGCCAAAAATACTCATTCCATTGCCCAACAAAGCTAAATAAAACAATAGATGCAATTGCGGGCTTTGACATTGGCATCATAATCTGCATAATCACCCTCCATTCCGATGCCCCATCTATTTTCGCCGCCTCAATTAGTTCGTTTTGTATCTGCATAAAATACTGTCTCAATAAAAAGATAGCAAATGCATTTGTAATAAATGGTAATATCTGAGGCCAAAGCGAATTAATTAATCCCCATTCTGACATCATTAAATAAATTGGGAGAAATGTAATCTGCGTAGGCATCATAAGTGCTACTAAAACTGCACCAAAAAAAACTTTTTTTCCCTTAAATTCATATTTTGCAAACGCATATGCTGCTGGAACTACTACTATCATTTGAAGTACAATTACTGCAACAACTACTATGAGAGAGTTTTTCAAAAATACCCACATGCTCCCTCCTGGACCAGAACACCATGCTTCCACATAATTTTCAAAATGTGCTACTGCTGGTAAAAAAGTTGGCGTTATACTATTTACTTCTTCCATACTTTGCAAAGATGTCGAAATCATCCAAAAGAAAGGCCAACCAAAAATAAAAAGCAGAAGCAATTTCATCAATATACCACCAATACTTATCAATTTTTTCTTTATTTTCATATAGCTCCTCCTTCTCTACTGATAATGAACCTTTTTAGAAAGACCAACAAAATAAATAACGGTTAATATACTCACAATTATAAGCAAAATAACTCCAATCGCAGCACTATATCCAACACGTAAATTTAACAATGCCTCCGTATAAATACTATAAACCAATGTTGTAGTCGCATTATTAGGACCTCCTTGCGTTAAAATACGCACTGTATCAAAGACTTTAAAAGAACTAATTGTACGTATAATTAGAGTAAAAAATAACTGTGGAGAAATCATAGGTAACGTTATCTTAAAAAACATAACTATCTTATTTGCATGATCTAACTTTGCTGCTTCATACAAAGAACTTGGAACACTTTGAAGTGCTGCCAGCAAAAGCAACGTATCATATCCTACTGCTTTCCATACAGATACTAAAATTACCGATGGCATTGCTGTAGCTGAACCGGACAACCATTTTGACGTCGGAAGTCCCAATTCTTTTAAGATGTAATTGAATAAACCAAAATTAGGTTCCATCATCCAAAGCCAGATTAATGCGATGGATACAATAGATACAACATGAGGACAAAAAACCGCTGCCTGCACAATTCTATTCAATCTTGTATTCTTCTCATTTAACCAAACGGCCAATAATAATGCAATTGCTGTAATCAGGAAAACAACAGCAATCGTATACACAACTGTATTTGATAGCGATTTATGAAAATCTGGTCTGCTTAAAACCTTTTCATAATTATCTAGTCCCACAAATTTACTTTGCGATGGATTCAGCATGTTTGTATTATGTAAACTGAGTTGAATTAATTTTATAATTGGATATATTGTAAAAACCAGTATTCCAATCATAGCTGGAGCAATCATCACATAAGGTCTTGCTTTTCTACTAAATTTTCTTTTATTCATATTCAAACACCCTCTTTACTATCGGAAACCTCTTTTCCCTGAACTACTTTCACTCCTCTATCTCTTAATTGCTCAATCATATCAGTAGAAGTTCTCCAATCTGTCACTATTCCATCTAATTCAGATATTGAAGCAATCAATCCAAGAGAATCATCTCCAAACTTACTATAATCCAGAGCAATAAAATGTTCTTTACAGGCATTCATCATTAATTTCTTCATTCTTGCTTCCTGCAAATCAGGTGTTGTAAACCCATGTTCAATCGTCAAATGATTACCACTAATGAAACCCTTGTCAAAGAACAAATTTTTTAACATATCCTCTGCATATGAGCCCACACAAGATAGTATACGATGTCTAAAGTTTCCTCCAATAACAATAACTGAAATGTCCTCTGCTTCCGAAAGCTCCATTGCAATATTTATAGCATTTGTTCCAACCAAAATTTTTCTTTTAGAACCACCCTTTATCACTCTGGCAATTTGCGTTGTCGTAGTTCCACAATCTAAAAAAACAGCATCTCCATCATTAATACAATCATAAGCGGCATAGGCAATGGACAGCTTTTCTCTCATATGTTTCCACTCTTTTTCCTTGTGAGAGAATTCATTTAAAGATCCATATGCACTTACAGCTCCCCCCCAAGTTCTTTTAACAGCTCCTTCTTGTTCCATTGCTGCCAATAATTTCCGAACAGATACCTCTGAAACTTTTAAAATTTCACTTAATTGAGAAACGCTTACTGAGGATTGTGCGTCTAATAATTTTATAATTACTTCTTTTTTTTCCTGAACTGTCATTATATTTCCCTCTTTAATCATTTATCTTTCATTTTATTTTTGTTTCGTTTATATTTCGATTTTAACACTCTCTTTTATTTATGTCAATATTATATGTTTTTTCTACTTTTTTCACATTTTTTAGTTATTTTTTTCATATATTTTTAACAAATATATCTTTATCAATATTTTTTTGTTGATTATTTATCGTTTTTTGTTTATAATTTTACTATCAAAAGCTATTTTTCTAATTAACAAAAGCTTAATCTACATTTTGCTTTCTTTTTACATATTTCGAAAAGGAGAAAATCGTAATGGAAATACAAAATTCAAAACTATTATGTTTCGATTTAGATGGTACCTTAACGCAACATAAAACTTTACTTTCTGCAGAATACAAAAAAATACTTTTTGAACTCTCAAAACATTATCACTTGCTTATAGTAGGAGCCGGTTCTTGTAAACGTATTTATGCACAAATGAATAATTTCCCTATAGACATAATCGGTAATTACGGAATGCAATATTCCACCATCGATCACATAACTGGAAATTTTATACTTCAAAAGGACATTTCTGTTGCTGTAGATATTCCATTAGTGATAAACCGCGCAAATATACTCCGTAAATCTCTAAACTTATCTACCTACGCAGGCGAAACAATAGAGATTCACCCAAGTGGAATGCTTACTTTTCCCATATTAGGAACTAAGGCAGCTATAGAAGCTAAACTCACTTATGATCCTACTCGCACAAAAAGGCGCACTATGTATAACCAGATAATTTCTGCATTTCCAGAATATAAAGTTTATATTGGTGGTTCCTCTTCTTTTGATATTGTCCCCCACCCTTACAGTAAACTTTATGCGCTAAATAACTATTGTACTCAACATGGCATTTCTCATTCAGATGTATTATACTTTGGCGATGACTATGGAACTGGCGGAAACGATGAAGATATCTATTTATCTGATATTCCTTTCCAAAAAGTTGATAATTATCATTTGTTTAAAGAATATGCAGAGAAGCTTTTATAAAAGAAAGGAGTTTTTTATGCTTTGGACACAAAATGAAAACAATATACTTGTAGCAGGACACAGAGGCAATCCAACTCAATTCCCGGAAAACACTTTAATCTCTTTCCAAAGCGCCATTGACGTTGGTGTAGACATGCTAGAATTAGATATCCAAATGACAAAAGATGAACAATTGGTCATTATTCATAATCACACCGTAGATGCGACGACAAATGGAACTGGTTATGTAAAAGATATGACTTTAAATGAATTAAGGGCTCTAGATGCAGGAATTCAACACAATGGAAAATATAGCGGTGTAAAAATTCCTCTTTTCAAAGAGTTTTTAGATTTAATTAAGCCCTACAAAAATTTGCTATTCGACTTTGAATTAAAAGAATATCCAGTGCATGGCAATCAAGAAAGAGCATACCAAACAGCGGATACGGTTATTTCACTTATAGAAGAATATAATTTGGCAGACAGATGTGTGCTTAACGCGTTCAGTTCAAAACTCCTTTATTATATTCACCAAAAGTATAATGGACGATTTAAACTCCATGGTTATTATCCAAAATCTCTTTTAAGTCCTGAGCCTGGACATAATCCATATGATTTTTTATACTGCGCTTGTGTATGCGAAGATTTTATCAGGACAACCTTTGACAACTTAAAAAACCAGGGAATTGATACCTGGGTCGGAACACGTTTTAAAGACAGATCTTCCATACAATTAGCTCATGAGTGCGGTGCTACACTTATTACTTGTGATAACCCCGTAGAAGTATTATCTATTTTAAAAGACATGGGACTACATCAATAACAAAAAACAAACTGATTGCAAAAACCTCCTAATCTCCGCAATCAGTTTGCTCTTTTAATACCCAAACTCCACATACCCCTGCAGCCACACAATTCCTTTGAATCGTCTTCCCACCAGAGGAACACCCAGCAAGTCATCTTCATTAACGCAGACATCCATTTCCAGTCCATTGCAGCGAATCCGCATCTCATAGATTCTATCCCCTGTGTCAGTATTGCAAACTCTGGTCACTTCTAAAATCTGCCCCATAACGTTATATAAATCACATTCCATTCCATAAGGAATAAAATAAGTATCCACAATACTGTAAATATCCTCATTTTGCACCCTCTGGGAAATCATAGAATATGTATCCATATCTTCTATGGTGAGACTTTCCATAGCCTCTTCATCTCCGTTTTTGGCAGCGGCTATTAATCGCCCTCTGTCAGCTGCATCCCGTTTTGACTGTTGTTCTTCTTCCTCCAATGTCATAACGGGAAGCAAAATCGTACCTTTTTTTGCCAACCCTGACAGGGTAATGTTATACACACTGTCTGAAATGTGCCCTCTGCTGCGCTGTATCAGATATTCACCTGCATTTTGCAGATAAAAAATTACAGTCACTCCAATGCGGAGGTCATCGCAGGCCCCCGCAAAGGATTCCTTCCCTGTATGTTTTTCTATGGTCACTTCTTCCTGCATGGTGATTCCGGTACCTCTGAAATAAGGAAAATAATATTCCATTTCAAATTGATTTTCTTCATTGTATTCACCACAAACCGTAATCCCGAAATCACATCCATACATCTTTGAAAGCTCTGTGAACAAATGACCATTTCTGTCTTCTACTACAATTTTTTCATCATATGTCTGAATCACATCATTCAAAATTGCATCAAGCTGTTTCTTATCTTCTATTTCAGAAAACCCTATTGATTTTAAATAACTGTGCAAGGATGCACCTCCATCTATTTGCTTGGAATAATTGCTTCCATACCGCCCATATATGGTCTTAATGCTTCTGGAATCTTAACAGAACCATCTACCTGAAGATTATTTTCCAAAAATGCAATGAGCATTCTAGGCGGCGCTACTACTGTATTGTTCAGGGTATGCGCCAGATATTTACCGTCCGGACCACTGACACGAATCCCCAGTCTTCTGGCCTGCGCATCACCCAGATTTGAGCAGCTTCCTACCTCAAAGTATTTCTGCTGTCTTGGAGACCATGCTTCTACATCTATAGATTTTACTTTCAAATCTGCCAGGTCTCCTGAACAACATTCCAATGTTCTCACAGGAATATCCAGGGAGCGGAATAAATCCACTGTATTCTGCCATAATTTATCAAACCACATTGGGCTGTCTTCCGGTTTACAAACTACAATCATTTCCTGTTTTTCAAACTGGTGAATACGATATACACCTCTTTCTTCAATACCATGAGCGCCTTTTTCTTTACGGAAACAAGGAGAATAGCTGGTTAATGTCTTTGGCAGTTCCTCTTCCGGAGTAATGGTATCAATAAACTTACCAATCATAGAATGTTCGCTGGTTCCAATGAGGTACAAATCTTCCCCTTCAATTTTATACATCATGGCGTCCATCTCAGCAAAGCTCATAACACCGGTTACTACATTGCTCCGAATCATAAATGGAGGAATGCAGTAAGTAAATCCACGGTTAATCATGAAATCTCTTGCATAAGAAATAACTGCTGAATGAATCCTTGCAATATCTCCCATAAGATAATAAAAACCGTTTCCTGCTACTTTTCCCGCACTGGCAAGGTCAATCCCATCAAAACGTTCCATAATATCTGTATGATAAGGAATTTCAAAATCCGGAACTACTGGTTCTCCATATTTCTGCACTTCCACATTCTCACTGTCATCCTTTCCAATGGGAACAGAGGGATCAATGATATTTGGAATAGTCATCATAATGGTTCTGATTTTTTCTTCTACTTCTTTTTCCTCTGTTGATAATCTTTCCACAGTTTCTGCATTGGCAGTAACTTTTTTCTTAGCCTCTTCTGCTTCCTCTTTTTTGCCCTGTTTCATAAGACCTCCAATCATCTTGGAAATCTTATTTCTTTCAGCTCTTAATGCTTCTACTTCCTGCTTGATTTCTCTGTTTCTTTTGTCCAGTTCAATCACTTCATCCACCAGAGGAAGTTTACTGTCCTGAAATTTATTTCTAATATTCTGTTTCACCACTTCAGGGTTTTCTCTTAAAAATCTAATATCTAACATCTTCGTTCTCCTTCTCTTATTCCCATATTTTCTTAGCTAAATATATCAAATTCACTTTCCTCAATTCCGAAATTTACAGCTCTTTTTAATGCCTCAATTTCTTCTCCACTAAGCATGACATAAGATTCTCCATTTACGATTTCTTTGACATAGAGGAAACAATTTTCCCGGCTATGAATCGCATTCAGCAAAAATCCTGTGTTCTTTGAATCTAACATTGCCAGCACAAAACTCAATTTGCCTCCCATATCTTCAAAGGCATCGTACTTTACAATGCTGTATTTATTTAAGGCAAGTCCCTGCATTTTTTCCAGCTTTTGAATGTTTTCTGCATTAATCTCTGAATTAACTGCTAATTTTTCAATCAAATCAAATTTTCTCTTAAACAGTTTTTCCAGAGACTGTCCGTCCTTCCCTTTCATAAAAAGAGCATATTTTCGATTTAGTCTGTTAAGTCCTAAGGATAGATTAAAAACACATACTAATAGTATAACCACAACTACCAAAAGCATAAGCAATAATATACCAGAGTAGGACTGCAGACTCTGTATAAATTTATTCATAAGTATATCTGGCTCCTTATCTTACACTTTCTAATAATTCTACAATACGTTCTAATTCATCCTGAGAATAATACTCAATCTCGATTCTTCCCTTATCTTTATTTTTTCTCCGAATTGCTACTTTTGAACCAACAATTCCTTTAATCTTCTCTTCCAACTGCTGATATATCAATTCCAAAGCCGGCTCTTCTTTTTTCTCTGGCTTTTTCTCCGCTGGATTTAAAATATCCTTTACCAGCTTTTCGGTTTCTCTAACGCTAAGTTTTTCGTCAAAAACCTTGATTGCAGCGCTGTACTGCATTTCTTTGTCTTCTATAGCAAGCAGTGCCCTGGCATGTCCTGTTGAAAGCATCTCATCAATGAGCATTTGCTGTACTCTCTCATCCAGCTTTAAAAGTCTCATAGAATTGGTAACAGCAGTACGACTTTTGGATACTCTTTCTGCAATGGTGTCCTGCTTCAAATGGAACTCTTCCATAAGGTGCTTAAATGCCACTGCTTCCTCTATAGGATTCAGATTTTCCCGTTGTATATTCTCAATAAGAGAAATTTCCACTGCTTCCTGTTCTGAAAAATCTTTGATAATAACCGGAACTTCCTTTAATCCCGCTAATTTAGAAGCTCTCCAACGCCTCTCCCCCGCAATAATTTCAAAATAATCATCTTTTTTTTGCACTAACAGGGGCTGCAGCACACCAAACTGCTTAATAGATTCTGCTAATTCCAATAATCCATCCTCGTCAAACTGTTTTCGCGGCTGCTTTCTATTTGGTTCTATTTCTGTCATTTTTACTGTTAAAACGTTTTCTTCTTTTTTTTCTTCTACTGTTTTCTTGCTTTCTTTGCTCGGTGTTGTCTTTTTCGCAGTTGGTCTGGATTTCATAGCGGTTTCACTTATCATGGCATCCAGTCCACGTCCTAATCCTCCTTTTCTTGGCGTCATTCTTCATCCTCCCTATTTAAAACTTCCTCTGCTAAAAGGCGGTAGCTTTCTGCCCCCACTGACTTAGTATCATAAATATTAATAGGCATACCATAGCTTGGTGCTTCAGCTAAACGCACATTTCTCGGAATAATGGTTTTATAAATGGACTGATTTAGATTACTCTTTACATTCTCCACAACCTGCAGGGATAAATTTGTTCTGGCATCATACATAGTAAATACAACGCCTTCCATTACTAGATCCGGATTTAATCTTTCCTGCACAAGTTCAATGGTATGAATAAGCTGAGTAAGACCCTCTAACGCATAATATTCACACTGAATAGGAACCAGAATTGAATTTGCAGTAGTCATAGCATTAATGGTTAAAATATTCAAAGAAGGTGGACAATCCATAATAATAAAATCATAATCATCCTTTACCGTATCAATCTGATTTTTTAGCAAATACTCTCTTCCTTCTACTCCTACCAATTCAATCTCTGCACCTGCCAAATTTACGTTAGACGGAATCAAAGAAAGATTTTCATATACATTTTCTATAATACAATCTTTTAATTCACACTCTCCTACTAACAGTTCGTACAGAGTTTGTTCTGTCTCATCTTTATCCACACCAACGCCACTGGTGGTATTCCCCTGCGGGTCAATATCAATCAGCAAAACCTTTTGTTTTAGTTCTGCTAAACACGCAGACAAATTAATGGCCGTTGTAGATTTTCCTACTCCGCCCTTTTGATTTGCAATCGCAATAATTCTTCCCACGTAAATTTCCCCTTATATTTCTTCTATCTATTTTGTTACAAATTCAATTATAGCACCTTTCCAAATCTATTTCTATAGCAATGTTTCACGTGAAACATTATTTTATGTTTTTTATAAGTACATAGATAATGTTTCACGTGAAACATTCAATGGATTTTAATCTTTTCTTGTACAATCTCTCTTTTTGCATTATAATATTAATATCTTTACAGTTAGTCTATGCATCATCCATAGACAGCTTTGAAACCTCAGACATAAACCGTTAATTTTTATTTATAGGAGGTAATTCTTAAATTATGAAGAAAAACAAACATAAACTATTGACTGCGGGTATTCTTTTATCTTTGGCAACCGGTATTATTTATGTAATTAATAGAATTGTTTTTGCCACTGCTACTTTAAAAAACCTGTTAAAATCTTCTGCCGATAATTATTATGAATGGCGTTTTGGTAAAATCTATTATAGAAAAAAAGGACATGGAACTCCCGTGCTTCTGATTCATGACTTAAATGTGTACAGTTCTGCTTATGAATGGAACAAAGTAATTGATGAATTAGCGAAAACTCGCACCGTCTATGCAGTTGATTTATTAGGATGTGGACGTTCCGAAAAACCAAGAATTACCTATACCAATTATTTATATGTACAGTTGATTACCGATTTTATCAAAAATGTTATTGGAGAAAAAACAGATGTTGTAGCAAATGGATATTCTGGCTCTTTTAGTGTTCTTGCCGGTTATAGTGATACAGATTATATAAACAAGCTCATTTTAATCAATCCTCCATCTTTGGCAAGTTTAAACCGAATTCCAAGTAAGCGGAGTAAGCTACACAAATTTATTTTAGAACTTCCCGTTTTTGGTACTTTAATTTATAATATCCGCACCTGCCAGAGCAATATTCAGCTTCTGTTTACTGAGAAATATTTATACAATCCCTTCTCAGTAACACCGGAAATGATTGATACTTACTATGAGGCTTCCCATAGAAGTTTTAGCAGTTCAAAATTTTTACTTTCCAGCCTGGTAAGCGGATATACCAATAACAGTATTAACCATGCACTGAGTGAAATGAATCAAAGCATTACCGTCCTTTCTTGCGAAGAAGAAAAAGAATCTGAAAAAATTGCAGAATCCTATATAACCTGCAATCCGGCCATTGAGACTTGCACTCTGAAACACGCTAAACATTTGCCGCAATTAGAAACTCCGGAAAAATTTGTTGAACTTTTAAATATTTATCTTTAAAAAAATAACCATGAAGCACAGCACTATAGCTTCATGGTTATTTTCTTTCAATGTTTCACGTGAAACATTTTATTCTTGCCATTCTTCAATCATACTATCAAAGGCTTCTAACATTTCTCTCACTTTCATTTTATTTGCCAGCATTTTATTTCCTTTAGAATCTACTATCAAATAGAAATTTGCATCGTATGAATAGTAATCCACAGTCACTTTCATTCCACCATTCATTTCAAACATAATTGTCATTTCTGAAGGATTGTTTGTTTCTGCCTCAATACTTCTACTCTGCCATTCCATACTGGTCACTTTGGAGAAAAACTCTGAAAATACTGTTTTATCAACTTCTTTATCATTTAAATAATATTTCTGTTCTGATTCTTCTTCCTTTTTTGTTGCTACGTATGTTTTATTATTCCTTACAAACGTTACTTTGTCTAAATCTGCAAAAGAATAATCTGCAACCAAGGAACTTACCAAATCACTTTCATTAATTGTCATAATGCCTTCTGCTGTAGCTGCGGATATTGTATAGATATATTTTCCATCTTTTAGCATAGCATAATAATCACCGGCTTCATTTTGTTTTCCGATATAAAACACAACATTTTTGGCAACTTTTGTTTCTTCTGCTGCTTCTTCGTCATCCTCCTCTGCAGTCTCTGTCACTTCATAATCAACACTCACTGCAACCGGAGCATCTAATCCATAATAAGCTAAATTATTTTTATCATAAGAAACAAATTCCTGCCAGGTAACTCCACTGTAGTTTCCCATAAGACTGCTTACTTTCCCGCTATCTGCTGCCACAGAAGCGACATTCTTTCCAGCTTGAATTTTCTCATACGTCCATCCTGTTTCTGATGTCTCATCTTTTTTTAGCCTTGTGGTAATACCATCCTTATCTATTTCTACCTTCTTAATTTCTGTGGATGAAATTGATGGAATTTCCTCTGTTTCTGCTAAATCCTGAATCTCAATGCAAAGTTTCTGTTTTACGGTAGAATCCACCAGATAAATTGGTTTTTCTCCATCTTTTTTCATATAAAAGCCTCCAACGGCTTCATTATCATCACCAAGCTCCAGCAAAACCTCCTTTCCTTCTTTGTTTTGAACATTAACCTTTACCTCCGGATTATCCAGACCGTATTCTGCTGCATCTTCTGGATTTTCAATTTCTCTGGAAGACTCAATAGAGGTTACATTTGATACAAAATCCAACATAGCAGATTCACTCAGAGGAAACGCTTCATCCTCCGCATAACTCCATACATCATTTTCGTGTAAAAATGTAGAAGTTTTTCCATTATGCTCTAATTTAATTTCTGAAATGTCTTTTGCATCTATTTCGAAAACCGTTTTTACAACCGCTTCCTGTTCTGTCTCTTCTTTACTTAAATTAAGTGATTTCAACACAAAATATAGTGCAGAAAAAAGCACGAAAACCGTAAGAGCAATGATTAACCCTTTTTTCTTCTTTGCCATATCACTGTTTTCTCCTCTTCATCCAAATTCCAAAGCCAAGAATAATCACTGCAAGTGGAACAATCACAGTTACAGAAATACTCCAAAAATGAACATCTGTAGCTGGTATCAGCAGACTGCTGGTATCATAATCTTTAGCCGGAATAGAAACCATATTGACCTCTTCTGTATTACACATCCAGCCAAGAGAAGCTACTAATAGTTCATAATTTGTTCCTGATACCATAGCATTCATGGTATCATCAAAAATAGATTGAGAAGCAAAATAAACAATCTGGGTTTCCCTCTCCTCATCAACTTTTTCCTTTATCATGACACCTAAATCAAAGGGACCGGAAATATCGCCCTCTTCCTTCTCTATGGTCTCCATGTTTTCCAAATCAGTTTTCGAGTATGCACTGCCTGAAGTTTTAAGAATACTGTTAATTTCTAAGGTATCTCTTACCTTATCCATCTTCTGAATTCCCTGAGAAAGAGCAGTGAGTACAAAGCGGCTTTCAGAGGATAATTCACTTGTAATTTCATTGCTTTCTATATCTGGAAGTAAATAATACGGGTTTTGAGACACATAATGATCAGAATCCCCTTCAAACACAATACCATTTACCGGCTGAACACCGTAATTTTCCAAAACTCTGTTAAAATTCGTCATATCTTGATCTGTATAATTTGATACAATCAGCGCTTTTCCGCCCTGTTCCAGATATTCAATAATTTTATTTGCCTCATCCTCTGTTAAATCTTTTGCCGGAGCAAAAACAAAAAGACATTCTGCATCTTCCGGCACTGCTTCTTCTGTTAAGAGATTTAGATTCTGAATCTCAATATTTGCCTTTTGAATGGTCTCTTTCATATTTTCACTCATAGCAGCTTCTTCATGCCCTTCAAGGGTATAGAGAATTGGCATATCCTCTGAAATTACATAGTTCATGGCACTGGTCAGTTGACCTTCTCCGTCAAATCCTGTTACCTGCTGTGAGTAAGTATTATAATCAATAGAAGTCTCATACATATCTGAATAATTAACTACTTTACTCTTATCTCCACACACTACAATGACGCTGTTATTGCTGATATTATCCGATGTGTATTTGGATACAAAGGTAGGATTTACCGCCGGATCCTTTTGCTCTACCTGGATATGCTTACTTCCTTCTTCATATTTTTCCAGCAATTTTTGTATTTCACTGCTTTCTGTTCCTTCCTGGGCAATGAAATAAAATGTAACATCTTTATCCAGTTCCTTCAGCATTTTTTCTGTCTGTTCCCCAATCGTAAAAAGCTTCTGGCTGCTCAAATCTATTTCTCTGTACTTAGATGGCAATTCCTGTATTGCCATATTGAAAACAACCACACTGGCAATTACAATTCCGGTTACTGCCATGCTATAGGAACCATGTTTTAATCTTTTTTTATTCTTCTTTCGGTTTTCCCGCGCTTGTGCAATAATTTCCCTGAAGTTTACTTTCTTCTTCAAATTTATTTTCTTCATACCTGCAATCCTTTCTTTCCCCTGAATTTCTTAGCTCCAGCGTCTTTTCTGTATGCACTGAATCGTCAAAAAAACAAAAATGCAGATAACGGAAAGCATATAGACTATACCTGTAATGTCTAAAATACCGCCTACAAAATTGTCAAAATGATTTGCAATCGCCAATAATCCCAATACCTTCTGAATTAGTCCAGAAAAAAGGGAAGCTTTTACAGCATAAAGAATCAAAACCACTGCTCCCATTCCTGCTCCCACTACAGAAGAAAGCAAGGCATCTTTTGTCATCTGATAAATCACAAGCGCCAAAAGGACAACCAGCACTAAAACTGCCAACATGGAACTTAAAGCGGTATCCGAAAAGAAGCTTTCAATTCCTTCCATTACAAAGCTGCAAAACAATACGCCAAAGGTGAGAACCGCCGCTATAATCTGACTCTCTGTTACAGAAGAAAGAAACAGTCCTACTGCAATCTGAGCGCATCCAAGGAAGAAAAATCCGAGGATTCCTGTATAGGCCATGGTATAAGACACCGTTCCATATTGTCCCATAATCAGTGGATACGTCGCTGCAATGAGAATGGGAATTGCATAAATTGTAATCATACTCAGATATTTTCCTAAAACCACCTTCCACACTGCCACCGGCGCAGTCAGAAGAAGCTGATCCGTCCGGTTCTTTTTCTCCTCTGCTAAAATTCTCATAGTAAGCACAGGTGTAATAATTAAAAACAAAAAGGTCACAGAACTTAACGTAATGCCAAAATCAGGACTGGCATACTGCAGATTATAAGCAGTAAAATAAATCCCCAGAATCAATAAAATAAAAGCAATAAACACATATCCAGCCATGGATGTAAGATAACTTCTTAGTTCTTTTTTATAAACTGCCAGCATAACTTACTCTTCTCCCTCCTCATACTCAGGTTCCATATTTTCGTCTACTTCAAAAATTCCTGATTCGATTTCTACTTTTCTTTCTTTTTCTGCATCATCCGTAAGCTTCAGGAATACTTCTTCCAGGCTCATATTACTGGACTGCATTTTCAAAATCGGACATTTCACCTCTGCAAGCGCAAAGAAAATATTTTCGCGCATATCCTGATTGCCTGACAGTTTAATGGTGAAATCACAGGCATTCTGAATCAGTGAATCATGATAAATCACGTCCTCAATATTCTCCACCATATCCAAGGCTTTCCTGATTTCAGATTCCTGTCCCTTTACCGTAAGTTCCAGAGAATTTGCCCCGGACATAAGTTTTCCCAGATTTTCCGGCGTGTCACTGGCTACCAGTTTTCCTTTATCTATAATTAATACATGATCACATACAGCGCTAACCTCTGACAAAATATGAGAGCTTAAAATAACGGTATGTTTTTGCCCCAGACTTTTAATCAAGTCCCTGATTTCTATAATCTGTTTGGGGTCCAGGCCAACTGTAGGCTCATCCAAAATAATAATTTCCGGATATCCCAGCAGAGCCTGTGCCAGTCCTACTCTCTGCTTATATCCTTTTGAGAGATTTTTAATCAGCCTGTTCTTAACTTCTATGGTTTTTGTGGTTGACATAACTTCTTCTATATTTGCTTTTCTCTTTTCTTTTGGAAGCATCTTTAACTCTGCAGCAAAATTCAGATATTCCTGCACCGTCATATCCTGGTATAAAGGCGGAATCTCAGGAAGATATCCAATCTTTTTCTTTGCCACCTCAGGTTCCTCCAGAATATTATGCCCGTCAATAAGGACTTCTCCTTCTGTGGACGCAATATATCCTGTAATCATATTCATGGTTGTAGATTTTCCTGCTCCGTTTGGTCCCAGAAATCCGTAGATTTTTCCCTTTTCTACTGTAAAATTCAAATGATTCACAGCTACGTGATTTCCATACCTTTTCACAAGATTTCTTACTTCAATCAAAACATTCCCTCCTTTAAAATTCTACAATGCCAGAGTCAAAGGGCGTTTTTGACCCTCACACCATTTTATGGAAAAAATGTGATAAAAATTAGATAAGTATGTGTTTTTTCTGTGAAAAAGAGCCTGAAAGCTGCTTTATGATTGATTCTATCATGCACAGCCTCAGGCTCTTTTTCTTTTATTCTTTTATTTTTTTATTCTTTTTTATAAAATCGGCTCTTTTGCAGGTGTTCCGGCTTTTCTTGGATACTGCTTTGGTGTTTTTTTCTTTTTCTCAACAACCACTAAGGTTCTTTCCATATCGGTTCCAAAAAGCTGAAAAGCTTCTGTTTTATCCAGCTTACCTCCTAATACAAAGATGGCTTTAGAAGCCTCTGTAAGCTCTTCCTGGGCCTTTCCTGACTTATAGGAGATAAAGTACCCACCTTCCTTTACATAAGGCATACAAAGCTCACATAAGGACGCCAGACGGGATACTGCTCTTGACACACTTAAATCATACTGTTCCCTGTGTTCTGCCTTTCTGGCTCCATCTTCTGCTCTTCCATGCACCGTACAGATTTCTTCCAGCTTTAATTCTTCAATCACTGTATCCAGAAAATTCAAGCGTTTTTTCAATGAATCCAGCAGGGTAATCTGTAAATGAGGAAAAGCAATTTTCAAAGGAATTCCCGGAAATCCAGCGCCGGTTCCCACATCAATACAGGTGTGAATTTTCTCCATATCAACTGCTTTTACAATGGATAAACTATCCAGAAAATGTTTGGTAAGCACCTCCTGAAACTCCGTAATCCCGGTTAGATTCATGACCTTATTCCACTCTACTAACAGCTCATAATAACGAATAAACTGCTCTTTTTGCACTTCTGAAAGAGCAATTTTATAGGCTTTGCATCCCTCTTCTAAAACCTTTAAATCATATGCCATATCTATCTCCTTCTATAGGATTCCATATACACCAGAAGCACAGAAATATCCGCAGGAGAAACCCCTGCAATTCTGGAAGCCTGACCAATAGAAACCGGTCTGTATGCCTTTAATTTCTGTTTTGCCTCTATACGAAGTCCACTGATTTCATCATAATCTAATGTCTCTGGAAGCCTCTTTGTCTCCAGTTTTTTAAAACCTTCTACCTGTTTTAACTGCCTCTTAATATAACCATCATACTTAATATTAATGTTTACCTGTTCCCTTACATCCTCCGGTAATTCCGGTCTCTTTTTATCTAAAGGAGCTACAATATCATAAGATAATTCCGGTCTTCGGATTAAATCTGCCAGAGAAATTCCATTCTTTAATGGCGTACTTTCATACTGTTTTAAAAGCTGCTGAACCTCTGGAACTGCCCCTACATGAACATGCTCCATACGCTCCGCTTCTTCCTGGATTTTCTCTTCTTTCCACAGAATATAATCATATTGTTCCTGGGTAATTAATCCAATTTCATACCCTTTTTTCCGAAGTCTTAAATCTGCATTATCCTGTCTTAAAAGCAGTCGGTATTCCGCCCGGCTGGTCATCATTCGATATGGTTCATGGTTCTCTTTTGTTACCAAATCATCAATTAAAACACCAATATAAGCCTCTGAACGATCCAGAATTAACTGCTCTTTTCCCAGAATTTTCATTACTGCATTAATACCCGCTACCAGCCCCTGTGCTGCTGCTTCTTCGTATCCTGAGCTTCCATTAAACTGTCCCCCGGAGAATAATCCTTTGATATTTTTAAACTCCAGCGTTGGATATAATTGTCTTGCATTGATACAATCATACTCAATAGCATAGGCATTTCTTACGATTTTTACATGCTCCAGTCCCTTAACAGAACGGTACATTTCATACTGTACATCCTCCGGCAAAGAGCTTGACATACCGCCTACATACATCTCATTTGTGTCCAATCCTTCTGGCTCAATGAATACCTGATGGCGGTTTTTATCTGCAAATTTTACCACTTTATCCTCAATGGAAGGACAGTATCTTGGTCCTGTTCCTTCTATCATTCCAGAGTATAAAGGGGATCTGTCCAGGTTTTCTCTGATAATCTCATGGGTTCTCTCATTGGTGTATGTCAGCCAGCAGGATGCCTGCTCAATCTGTACATCTTCCGGGTTCGTAGAGAAGGAAAATGGCACCACTTTTTCATCACCAAACTGCTCCTCCATCTGGGAAAAATCTACGCTTCTTTTGTCAATTCGTGCAGGTGTTCCGGTTTTAAAACGGTACATTTCTACGCCTAATTTTTTCAAAGATTCTGTGAGATAATTCGCAGCCTGCAGCCCATTTGGTCCTGTATAATTGCTGATATCTCCATAAATACACCTGGCTTTTAAATAAGTTCCGGTACACAAAACTACTGCTTTTGCATGATAAACAGCTCCGGAAAAAGTCTGAACGCCTGTGACAACGCCATCCTCTGCCAAGATTTCTGTTACCTCTGCCTGACGGATAGTAAGATGCTCTGTATTCTCCAGTGTTCTTCTCATTTCCCTGGTATACGCCTGCTTATCCGCCTGGGCACGAAGGGAATGCACTGCCGGTCCTTTGGACACATTGAGCATTTTGGACTGAATAAAAGTCTTATCAATATTCTTGCCCATTTCTCCCCCAAGAGCATCAATTTCCCTTACCAGATGACCTTTTGATGTTCCTCCGATATTAGGGTTACAGGGCATGAGAGCAATACTATCCACACTCACTGTAAACATAATAGTTTCCAATCCCAGACGGGCGCAGGCAAGAGCAGCTTCACATCCGGCATGACCGGCGCCTACCACAGCCACATCATATGTTTCTTCTAATACATTCATCTTCCTCGGATTCCTTTCTTTTTATTTTCCGGTACAAAATTTAGAGAAAATTTCATTCACCAAATCTTCTCCCACAGCCTCTCCGATAATACTTCCAAGCGCCTCATAAGCATTCATTAAATCAATGGAATAAAAGTCTTCCGGCAGCCCCATATCAATGCTGTTTTCTACCAGAAGAATACTCTTTTTAGCTTCTTCAAGAGCTGTTTTATGACGCATATTAGTAATATAAATTTCGTCATTAAAAGTAATCTTTCCTGCAAAAAAAAGCTCCTTAATCTGCTGTTCCAGACGGTCAATTCCTTCCTCTTCTTTTGCAGATATGGACACAATAGGATGTTCCACTAATTCCTTTAAATCCTCTTCAAAAACCACTTGTTTCAGGTCTGTTTTATTGAGAATAACCACTGCTTTTTTATCTCTTAGAAGCCCTATAATCTCTCTGTCATTTTCATCCAGGGGAATGGAAGCATCCACCACATACAGGATTAAGTCTGCATCTTTTGCATTCTCAATAGCCTTCCCTACTCCGATTTTTTCTACCACATCATCTGTACTGCGAATTCCTGCTGTATCCATCATACGAAGGGAAATCCCATGAAGAACAATAGTCTCTTCCAGGATATCTCTGGTGGTTCCCGCAATATCTGTAACAATAGCTCTTTCTTCTCCCACAAGGGTGTTTAATAGTGATGATTTTCCTGCATTTGGCTTTCCTACAATAACCGTTTTGATACCCTCTTTCATGAGTTTTCCTTCTCTTACGGTATCTAAAAGCCGGTCTATTTTACCTTTTATAAGCTCAGTTTCACCTCTTAAGGTATCTCCATATCCATCAATACTGATATGCTCCGGATCGTCTAAAGCAGACTCAATATATGCAATCTGATAAATAATCTGTTCTCTGATTTCCCGAATAATTCTCTGGATATTCCCTCTTAACTGGCTTACAGAACTCTTCAGCGCATACTCATTTTGTGCATTAATCACATCAATCACAGCTTCTGCCTGAGACAAATCAATTCTTCCGTTTAAAAAAGCCCGTTTCGTAAATTCTCCTGGTTCTGCCGGTCTTGCGCCATACTTTATTACAGTTTCCAGCACTCGTTTCATAGCCAGAACGCCCCCGTGACAGTCGATTTCTACCGTATCTTCTCCTGTATAGCTTCTGGGGCCATCCATAACCATAACCAAAACTTCATCGATTAACTCCTCTTTATCCCATATAAAACCGTAATTTATGGTATGAGAAGCTACTTCTTCTATTTTCTTTTTTCCGCCTTTTGAACGGTATATTTTCCCTGTAATATTTCTGCTTTCTGGTCCGCTGATTCGTATAATTCCGATGCCGGATGCAGTCATGGCTGTCGCTACCGCAGCAATGGTATCCTTCATATACTTCTCCTTTTTTCACCGAATATGAAAAAATTCCAGGCAAAAGCGCGCAAAGGATTTCCCTATTATTCACGCTTTCACCTAGAATAATATGTTACATTGTTTCTTCTTATCTGTTTTTCAGCTTTACAACTACGTGACGGTATGGTTCATTTCCCTCACTATAGGTTTCCACATAACGGTTTCCCTGAAGTGCAGAATGAATAATCCGTCTCTCATATGGATTCATAGGCTCCAGAGACACTGTTTTTCTGGTCTTTCTTACTTTATATGCAATGCTTCTTGCCAGATTTTCCAGTGTTTCTTTTCTTCTGTTTCTGTAGTCTTCTGTATCCAGTTTTACACGAACATATCCCTGTCTTCCCTTATTTACCACCAGGCTTGTCAGGTACTGTAAGGAATCCAAAGTCTGTCCTCTCTTACCAATGAGAATACCCATATCCTGTCCTACAAATTCAATATCCAGATTTCCTTCTGCTGCTTTGTAGTCCATTTTAATCTCTACTTCCAGTTCCATTGCTTTAAAGACACCGCTTAAAAATTTCTCAGCTTCTGCCTTCATCTCAGCAATTTCTTCCTGGCTTCTTTCCGGAACTTTCCGCTCTTCTTTTGGCTGTTCCGGCTCTGTTTTGATTTCTCTTTTTACTTCTTTTTTGGGCTCTCTTTTAATTTCTTTTTTAACTTCTTTGCGCTCTTCCTTTTTCACTGCCTTAGGCTCTTCTTTTGCAGCAGGTTCTTCCACAGAAGCTGTGGTTTCTTTTTTTCGCGCTTTAATAATTGCCGGCTTGGAACCAAAGCCTAAAAATCCTGCTTTGCCTTCAGAAATCACTTCTATTTCAAGGTTTTCACTAAATGTTTCAAACTCAAGACTTGCTTTTGTAATTGCTTCGTCTACTGTTTTCGCTGAAAACTCTCTGAATTCCATATTTTTTCCCCCTTACTTTCTATTTCTTTTTTCCTTTGTTCTTTTCGTCAAGCGCAGCTACCATGTTTGCCTTTGATGCCAGGCTTCCCGGTTTTGTCTTAGGAACAGAAGCATAAGATCCTGAAGTATTCTGAACAGAATTGCTTCTCTCTGCAATGGTTTTTCTTTGAGGTTCCTGGATATTGCGCACATTCATCTTGGCGTATTCACTGATATTCTGGGAAGTGATACCTCTCTTGGCTCTCTTCTTATCCATTTTCGCCTTGTTCTGTTTAATGAACTGTTCCATATCCATGTTATTTAAATGTCTGTTAATAATCAACTGCTGTACACTTCTAATAACCGCACCGATAATCCAGTAAGTACCAATACCAACAGGGAATGTAAAGCAGATAAATGCTGTAAACAATGGCATAAAGAGGTTCATGCTCTTCATAGTGGCTTCCATGGAAGAATTTCCACCGTTTTTATTATCGCCGCTTGTTGCAGAAGGCATTAACTTCATGTTTAACACCTGTGTACCCCATGCCAGAACAGGAATTAAAATTGCTGCCAAAATCAACAGATAATGCTGTGTAGACCATCCGGACTGAATAAGCGCCCATGGGTTATCTGCAATATTAAGTCCTAAGAAATTCTGCATTGGCTGAAGGGTATCTGCTGTTTTATCCAGGATATTTGCAAATCCCTGAAACTGACTTACATCTGCCAGTTTGTCCCACTGTGAGGGAGACAGGGCATACAAAAAGTCAATCACCTGATTGTTACTTAAATCTCCGGATAATGGAATATAGGAGTTCTTAATTCCATTGTCCTGTACAAACTTCTGAATAATTTCAGAAAATCCACTAACCTGTGTAATATGTGTAACTGCAGAATCAAACACATGTCTCATTCCGCTAATGTATCCCGGAATTTTAATGATAACCTGATACAACGCAAAGAAAATAGGCATCTGAATCAACATCTGCAGACAGCTTCCTGTAGGAGAAACACCATATTTCTCATAGAGAGCCATGGTCTCTTCCTGCATTTTTAACTGGGAAGCCTGGTCTTTTTTTCCTCTGTATCTCTTCTGAATACTCTGCAGTTCCGGACTCATAACCGCATTCATCTTTGCAAATTTCTGCTGCTTAATCTGCAGCGGAGTCATAAAGGCATAAATAATCACAGTAAAAATAATGATACATAAACCTAAGTTATGGACTCCAATACTATAAATGCCGTTCATCAGCCAGCCCATAACTTCGGCTACCCAATTTACAATCGGCATTGTACTTTTCGTTAGTAATACACCCAACTCTGTATCCTCCTTCTTGCTTTGTCACCTCATATCTTCTGTCTTCTACGGTACAGGGTCATATCCGCCTTTTGAAAAAGGGTTACATCTTAAAATCCTCCATGCAGCCAGAATACTGCCTTTCAATGCGCCATATTTCTCAATGGCCTCTAATCCGTACTGAGAACACGTAGGTATATAAGGACAACGTGTACTCTTAAGAGGGGACAAATACTTCTGATAAAGTCTGATTAATTTAATCAATATCTTCTTCATGATTCTTTTCGTTCTCTTCACTTTTCATAATCTTATGGAGCCTCCCCAAGTGAAGCAGGGCGCTCTCCATAGAATGGAATCCCTGTTCTTTTCCATTCACCCTGACAACAACTACAATATCATATCCACAACAAAATTTTTCCTCATTGAGGCGGTAACTCTCTCTGATTAATCTGGTCAAATGATGTCTTACTACACTGTTACCTACTTTTTTACTTACGGATATACCTATTCTGTTGCGACCCAACTGATTCTTTAAACGATACATAACCAGATAACGATTTGCATATGATGTTCCTCTTCGATAAACCTGTTGAAAATCGCTGTTCTTCTTTAATGATTCCGAATATTTCATACTCTATCCTTTTTCGCAAAGAGAAGAAAAAGACCACAAATCTGCGGTCTTAAACTGTAATCTTTTTCTCTTAAGCTGACAATTTTTTTCTTCCTTTAGCTCTTCTAGCAGCTAAAACTTTTCTTCCGCCAGCACTGCTCATTCTAGCTCTGAATCCATGAACTTTGGATCTCTGTCTTTTCTTAGGCTGAAATGTCATTTTCATATTCAAGGCACCTCCCTTATATTATATGGACATCTTCCGATATTTTTATTCAGATGTCACTTCTAGTTATGCATGATAGAAAACATCATTTCAATTATATTCACAAACCCGGTTCTCGTCAAGCATTTCTTTCATTTTCCTGCTGTTTTTCCGCGATTTTTCACCCTTTTTTACTATCCACAGCCTGTACACATTCTTTTTGTGGATTTCTGCCTTTAACTATTTTTGTCCATTTTCTTATACACATAGTTATTCACATTTTTTCAGCTATTTTGGTTTATCCACAAAATGTGGATAATATGTGGATAACTTTTCCTATATATTCACATTATTTCTCCACATTTTCCAAAAAAACCTTATTTTTCAACGGTTTTCGACCTGTGGACAGTGTTTTTTTGCTTATACACATTACTCACATTTCATGTTTTCCACATCCCTTCTCTCCTGGCTCTTCCTCATTATCCACACCCCTTTTTCCACATACACACCTCCCCTCTGTTTTCGTTATTTTTTTAACGCGTATTTAAAATCTCTACTTATATATAATGAGACTTCTATACTTGTCCACATAACCACATCCTTTTTTTCTAAACTTTCCTTGAGATTTCCACCGGGTTTCTTTAATTTTTCATTGCTTAAAAACCGTTTTTATTATATTATATAGATAATAATACATTTTTTTGCCTATGATTGAATGAGGAACTCAGTCAATCATCTATTTTTTGTGTTCTAAAACGGCATATAATACAGATTAGGAGAATTGAAAATGCACATAATACAGGAAAAATGGTCAGACATCTTAAATATGATTAAAATTGAACATGACGTATCTGATGTCTCCTATTCCGCCTGGCTGGAACCTTTGAAGGTCTACAAGGTAGAGGGAAATGTGGTTACGATCATTGTCACCAATGGCAGTATGGCCCTGAGTTATATTAATAAGAAGTATATTCTGCCCTTAAAAGTTGCCATTGCCGAAACAACGGGAGAAGATTACGAAATTTCTCTGGTTTTACCTGAAGAAATTAAAGAAGAAGTGGTACAGCCACCGGCTTCCTCTGCTGCTGCACCGGTAAGTCTGAATGAAAATATTGAAAAGGCAAACCTGAATCCACGCTACACCTTTGATACATTTGTGGTAGGTAATAATAATAAAATGGCTCACGCAGCATCCGTAGCAGTTGCCGAATCCCCTGGGGAAGCCTACAATCCACTGTTTATTTATGGAGGCGTTGGTCTTGGAAAAACCCACTTAATGCATTCCATCGCACATTTTGTGCTTCAGAAAAATCCAAGTGCCAAGGTCTTGTATGTAACCAGTGAATATTTCACCAATGAATTAATTGACTCTATCCGTAATGGTAACAATTCTACCATGTCCAAATTCCGTGAAAAATACCGGAACATTGATGTCCTTTTAATTGATGATATTCAGTTTATTATAGGAAAAGAGTCTACACAGGAAGAATTCTTCCACACCTTTAACTCTCTGCACGGCGCCAAAAAGCAGATTGTTATTTCCTCTGATAAACCGCCGAAAGATATGGAAATTTTAGAAGACCGGCTCCGTTCGCGTTTTGAATGGGGTCTTATTGTGGATATTTCTTCTCCTGATTACGAAACCAGAATGGCCATTCTCCGCAAAAAAGAAGAGCTTGATGGCTACAAAATTGATGATGAAGTCATTGAATACATTGCAAAAAATGTAAAATCCAATATCCGTGAGCTGGAAGGCTCTCTGAATAAAATTATGGCTTACGCCAATCTGGAACAAAAAGAAATCAACCTGGATTTAGCCGAAAAAGTATTAAAAGATATTATTTCTCCAAATCAAAAACGTATTATTACACCAGAACTGATTCTTGATATTGTAGCAGAACACTTTGATTTATCTGCCTCTGACCTGATTGGCAATAAGCGAAACTCCAAAATTGTCTTTCCACGACAGATTGCCATGTATCTCTGCCGCCATATGACAGAAGTAACGCTGAAAAATATCGGTAAAGTATTAGGCGGAAGAGACCATACTACGGTTATGAACGGAATTACTAAAATCGAAAATGAACTGGAAACCTCAGAAAGCACCAGGGAAGTCATTGATATTTTAAAGAAAAAAATCAATCCGGCGAAATAGCCGGTTTATCCACAACTTGAAGTGAATACTATGTGAATTATGTGTGGAAAACTTTAACACGTTCTTTTTCCGGTTTTTGCCCACATTTTTATCAACAGGCTTCTCACGTGAAGTTCAACATGAACCCACAAAGTTATCCATACTCACGAATCCCGTATTTTCGCGGGTTTCGAGGGTTATTCACATATTCACAGCCCCTACGGCTAATACTACGAATTTGTTAATCATTTATATTTTTATTTAACCACTCCACCCAGAAAGGAAGTTATACACACATGAAATTAATTTGTCCAAAATCTGAACTTCAGAAAAGTGTAGGAATCGTCATGAAAGCCGTTCCAGGCAAAACAACCATGCCCATTTTGGAATGTATTTTATTAGACGCTTCTACCAATGATATTAAATTTACCTCTAATGATATGGAATTAGGCATCGAAACCCGCGTTCAGGGAACGGTACTTGAAAAAGGTATGATTGCTTTAGATGCAAAAATTTTCTCAGAAATTGTAAGAAAGCTTCCTGACAGTGATGTTACCATTGAAACAGATGAAAAATTAAACACAACAATTACCTGTGAAAAAGCTAAATTTAATATCCCCGGAAAATCCGGAGAAGATTTTTCTTATTTACCTTTAATTGAAAAAACAGACTGCATACGGGTTTCACAGTTTACTTTAAAAGAAATTATTCGTCAGACAATCTTCTCTATTGCAGTAAATGAAAACAATAAGTTAATGACCGGTGAACTTTTTCAAATTGAAAACAATATGTTACGGGTTATTTCCCTGGATGGACACCGGATTTCTATCCGTAAAATTCCTTTAAAGGAAGAATGCAAAGACCGTAAAGTAGTTGTTCCTGGTAAAACCTTAAGTGAAATCAGCAAAATTTTATCAGGGGAACTGGAAGATATGGTAGAAATTTATCTTTCTACAAACCATATTTTATTTGAGTTTGATGATACCAAGGTAGTTTCCCGTCTTATTGAAGGAGAGTATTTTAAAATAGATCAGATGCTTTCCAGTGACTATGAAACAAAAGTAAAGATTAACAAAAAAGAATTTTTAGATTGTATTGACCGCGCAACTCTTCTGGTAAAAGAAGGGGATAAAAAACCAATCATTATTCATATTCAGGATGGCCAGATGGAGCTTCGGATTGATTCACAGATTGGTTCCATGAAAGAAGAAATTGATATCCAGAAAGAGGGCAAGGATATCATGATTGGTTTTAATCCGAAATTTTTAATTGATGCTCTGAAAGTCATTGATGATGAAGAAGTAAGCATTTACCTTATGAATGCCAAGGCTCCATGCTTTATCCGTAATGATAGTCAGCAATATATTTATCTGATTCTGCCGGTTAATTTTAATGCAGTCAGCCGCTAAAAACCGCAAATGGTTTAAAAGGAGAAAAAATGGAAATTATTAAATTAAGAGATGAATTTATTAAGCTTGGACAGGCGCTGAAAGCCGCAAATCTGGTGGAAGACGGTGTTGAAGCAAAATATGTGATTCAAGATGGAGAGGTACTGGTCAATGGTGAACCGGATACCAGAAGAGGCCGCAAGCTCTATGATGGGGACGTGATTTCCTATCAGGGAGAAGAGATAAAAATTGTAAAATAAAAGTAACTCAGTGAAGGGGAACCTATGTATATCGAATCAATCGAGCTGAAAAATTACAGAAATTATGAGTCACTTTTCCTGGAGTTGGATAAAGGAACCAATATTTTTTACGGAGATAATGCCCAGGGAAAGACTAATATCCTGGAAGCTGCTTATTTATGTGGGACAACCAAATCCCACAGAGGCAGCAGGGACAGGGAAATGATTCGTTTTGGTCAGGATGAGGCTCATATTCGTATGTTTGTAAAAAAAGACGGGATATCCAGAAAAATTGACATGCATCTAAAGAAAACCAAAGCAAAAGGTATTGCCATCGATGGAATTCCCATTCGCAAGGCCAGTGAACTATTTGGCATTTTAAATATTGTGTTTTTTTCTCCGGAGGACTTAAATATTATTAAAAGCGGTCCTGGAGAGAGACGACGCTTTATGGATTTGGAATTATGTCAACTAAATAAATTGTATTTATCCAATCTTTCCAGTTACAATCGGATTTTAAATCAGAGAAATAAATTGTTAAAGGATATTGCTTTCCAGCCCGGGCTTAAAGATACCCTGGAGGTATGGGATGAGCAGTTGGCTCATTATGGCGCTTTTCTCATTGAAAGCCGCAAAGCTTTTGTGGAAGAGCTAAATGACATTATGGAAGGCATACATAGGAGTATTACCGGAGACAGGGAACAGATTAAACTGGTGTATGAGCCAAGTGTTCAAAGCAGTGTTTTTTTGGAAGAACTGACAAATGCAAGAGAACGGGATATCCGGTTTAAAATGACCTCTTTGGGTCCCCACAGAGATGACCTTTGTGTAAAGGTCAATGAAATTGATATCAGAAAATACGGTTCTCAGGGGCAGCAGCGTACTGCTGCATTGTCTTTGAAACTGTCTGAAATTTATATGGTGAAGAAAATCATCAAAGATATGCCGGTTTTGCTTTTGGACGATGTATTGTCTGAGCTGGATTCCAACAGGCAGAATTATCTTTTGAACAGTATCCGGCAGGTACAGACTATGATTACCTGTACGGGTTTGGATGATTTCATTGACAGACAATTCCACATGAATAAAGTATTCAAGGTGGTTGAAGGAAAAGTGAAAACAGGAGGAAATGTATGAGTACAGAAATGAATACTGAAGTAAATACAGAGTACGGTGCAGATCAAATCCAGATTCTGGAAGGGCTTGAAGCAGTTAGAAAGAGACCGGGTATGTATATTGGCAGCACTTCTTCAAGAGGTCTCCATCATCTGGTATATGAAATCGTAGATAACGCAGTAGATGAGGCGCTGGCCGGCTATTGCGATACCATTCATATATCTGTAAATGAAGATAATTCCATAACGGTTATTGATAATGGCCGTGGAATTCCTGTGGGAATTAACCACAAAGCCGGGATTCCGGCTGTTGAGGTGGTATTTACCATCTTACATGCCGGCGGTAAGTTTGGCGGCGGGGGATATAAGGTTTCCGGCGGTCTTCACGGAGTTGGAGCATCCGTTGTAAACGCTTTATCTACCTGGCTGGAAGTTACCATTTACCAGGGAAGCAAAGTGTACCGACAGCGTTATGAACGGGGAAAAACCGTATACAGCCTGAAGGTTGTAGGAGAATGCGAGCTTTCCAAAACAGGAACCATGGTGACATTCCTTCCGGACCCGGAGGTTTTTGAGGAGACTGTCTTTGATTTCAGCACCTTAAAACACCGTTTCAGAGAAATTGCCTTTCTGACAAAGGGATTGAAAATTGTTGCAGAGGATAAGAGAGAGGAAGAACCCAAAGAGGTTGTTTTCCATTATGAAGGCGGAATCAAAGAATTTGTCCAGTATTTAAACCGCAGCAACACTGCTTTGTATGAAGATATTCTCTACTTTGAGGGAAGCAAAGACGGGGTTATGGTGGAAGTAGCCATGCAGCATAATGACGCCTATACAGAGAACAGCTATGGGTTTGTAAATAATATTACCACACCGGAAGGCGGAACTCATGTGGTTGGATTCCGCAATGCTCTTACAAAGACTTTTAATGAATATGCGAAAAAGAATAAACTGCTTAAAGAAAATGATGCCAATTTAACAGGTGAGGATATCAGAGAAGGTCTGACCGCCATTATCAGTGTGAAAATTGAGGATCCTCAGTTTGAAGGACAGACCAAACAGAAGCTGGGAAACAGTGAAGCCAGAGGCGCAGTAGACAGCGTTGTAAGTTCACAGCTTGAGATTTATCTGGAACAGAATCCTGCTGTGGCAAAAATTATTATTGAAAAATCTATTTTGTCACAGAGAGCCAGAGATGCAGCGCGAAAAGCCAGGGAACTTACCAGAAGAAAATCAGCCCTTGAGGGTATGTCTCTTCCAGGTAAACTGGCAGACTGCGTGGACAAAGACCCTAGTAAATGCGAAATTTACATTGTAGAGGGTGATTCTGCCGGTGGTTCAGCCAAAACAGCCAGAAGCAGGGCAACACAGGCCATTCTTCCTCTTAGAGGAAAGATTTTAAACGTTGAGAAAGCCCGTTTGGATAAGATTTATGCCAACAATGAAATTAAGGCTATGATTACAGCCTTTGGTACCGGGATTCATGAAGATTTTGATATCAGCAAGCTGCGTTATCATAAGATTATTATTATGACAGATGCGGATGTTGACGGCGCTCATATTGCCACACTGCTTTTGACATTTTTGTATCGTTTTATGCCGGAGCTTATCAAACAGGGATATGTCTATCTGGCAAAACCGCCGCTGTTTAAGCTGGAGAAAAACCGGAAGGTTTATTATGCTTATACAGAAAAAGAAGAAGAGGAAATTCTGGCTCAGATTGGATTGGAAGGCTGCAGTATTCAGCGTTATAAAGGTCTGGGAGAGATGGATGCAGACCAGTTGTGGGAAACCACTATGGACCCGGAAAGGCGTATTCTTATGCGTGTTGTTATGGATGAGGATTCCACTTCTGAACTGGATCTGACCTTTACCACATTAATGGGAGATAAGGTAGAGCCAAGACGTGAGTTTATTGAGGAAAATGCCAAGTACGCAAAGAATCTGGATATCTGATAAGGAGAACCGAACATGGAAGAAAATATTTTTGATAAGGTGCAGGAAGTAGACCTGCAGAAAAAGATGGAAGAGTCTTATATTGAGTATGCCATGAGTGTTATTGCGTCTCGTGCCCTGCCGGATGTAAGAGATGGTTTAAAGCCGGTACAGAGAAGAATTCTGTATTCCATGATTGAATTGAATAATGGTCCTGATAAGCCACACAGGAAATGTGCCCGTATTGTTGGTGATACCATGGGTAAATATCATCCTCATGGTGACAGCTCCATTTATGGTGCATTGGTAAATATGGCACAGGACTGGTCTACCCGTTATCCACTGGTAGACGGTCACGGAAACTTTGGTTCTGTAGACGGGGACGGCGCTGCTGCCATGCGTTATACAGAGGCACGTTTAAGCAAAATTTCCATGGAAATGCTGGCTGATATTAATAAAAATACCATTGATTTTGTACCCAACTTTGACGGTACAGAAAAGGAGCCTACCGTATTGCCTGCCAGATATCCCAATTTGCTGGTAAATGGTACTTCCGGTATTGCAGTAGGTATGGCAACCAATATCCCTCCTCACAATTTAAGAGAAGTCATCAATGCAGTGGTGAAAATTATTGACAATCAGATTGAAGAACAGAGAGAGACTACCATTGAAGAGATTCTTGGAATTGTAAAAGGACCGGATTTCCCTACCGGCGCTACGATTTTAGGAACCAGAGGCATTGAGGAAGCCTACCGTACAGGTCGTGGAAAAATTCGTGTACGCGCTGTAACAGATATTGAAACAATGCCAAATGGCAAGAGCCAGATTATTGTTACAGAGCTGCCATATATGGTGAATAAAGCCAGATTGATTGAGAAAATCGCAGAACTGGTAAGAGATAAGAAAATCGATGGTATTACAGAAATCAATGATCATTCCAACAGGGAAGGTATGCGTATTTGTATTACCCTGAGAAGGGATGCAAATGCCAATGTTATTTTAAATCAGTTGTATAAGCATACCCAGATGCAGGATACCTTTGGTGTTATTATGCTGGCTCTGGTTGGAAATTCTCCAAAAGTTATGAGTCTTCTGGAAATGCTGAAATATTATCTGGCGCACCAGGAAGAGGTTGTGACCAGAAGAACCCAGTACGATTTAAATAAGGCAGAGGCAAGAGCCCATATTGTAGAGGGTTTATTAAAGGCGCTGGATGTTATTGATGAGGTTATCCGCATTATCCGCAGTTCTAAGACCAGACAGGATGCCAAGGAAGCCCTTATGGAGAACTTTGGATTTACAGATGTTCAGGCTCAGGAAATCGTTAATATGAGGCTGTATCAGCTTACCGGTATGGAGCGTGACCGTCTGCAGAAGGAATTTGATGAATTACAGATTAAGATTCGGGAATTGCGCGCTATTCTGGCAGACAGAAATCTGCTGCTTCGTGTGATCCGCCAGGAAATTCTTGCTATTGCCGAGAAATACGGAGATGACAGAAGAACATCCATTGGTTATGACGAATTTGACATTTCCATGGAAGATATGATTCCAAATGAAAATACCGTCATTGCCATGACAAAATTAGGTTACATAAAGAGAATGACCGTAGATAATTTCCGCAGCCAGAACCGGGGCGGAAAAGGTATTAAGGGAATGTCCACCATTGAGGATGACTATATTGAAGAACTGCTTATGACAACAACCCATCATTTCCTCATGTTCTTTACCAATACGGGAAGAGTGTACAGAATCAAGGCATATGAGATTCCGGAGGCAAGCCGCGTAGCAAGAGGAACTGCCATTATTAATATTTTACAGCTTCAGCCAGAGGAAAAGATTACAGCAGTGATTGCCATTAATGACTTTAAGAAGGGCAATTATCTGTTTATGGCTACCAAGAACGGCCTTGTGAAGAAAACACCAATCGAGGACTATGCAAATGTGAGAAAATCAGGTCTTGCGGCAATTTCTCTTAGAGAAGATGATGAACTGATTGAGGTAAAATTCACAGACAATAAGAAAGATGTGATTCTGGTAACCAAGTTTGGTCAGTGTATCTGTTTCCATGAAAATGACGTGAGAATCACCGGAAGAGTCTCCATGGGTGTAAGAGGTATTAACCTTATGGAAGATGATGAAGTCATTGGCATGCAGCTTACCTGCCAGGGAGATTACCTGCTGATTGTTTCTGAAAAGGGTCTGGGCAAGAGAACCTCTGTGGGTGAATTTACTTGTCAGAACCGAGGCGGTAAAGGCGTAAAATGCTATAAGATTACAGAGAAAACAGGAAATGTCATTGGTGTAAAAGCAGTCAATAGCGAAAATGAAATCATGATGATTACAACAGAGGGTATTATCATCCGCCTGGAGTGTAAGGATATTACTATTTTAGGCAGAATTACTTCTGGTGTGAAACTCATGGATTTGAAAGATGGCGTTACCGTAGCCAGCATTGCCAAGGTAAGAGAAAAGAAGGAAGAAGCGCAGGAGACAGAACAGCCTAAAGAGCAGCAGAATCAGGAAACTGACAGCAGCCAGGATTCTGAAACCGAAGAAAATAATGGGGAAGACAGGGAATAGCCATGAAAAGAATCTTGTTAATGGTGGCATATAATATATTACTTGTACCAATATTCTGGTTCAAATTATGTTATTATGCAAAACATGTGGAAAAATATACAGAAGAGGAGAGGTATGCGCTTTTGCGGTTTATTGACCGCAGAGCCATCAAAGGCGGGCGCATTACCATTGATATCCATGGACAGGAGAATTATCCAAAAGAAAGTGGATTTATGATGTTTCCCAATCATCAGGGTCTGTTTGATGTTCTTGCCATTATGCAGACCTGTGAAAAGCCTTTTTCTGTGGTTATGAAAAAAGAGGTGCAAAATGTTCCTTTCCTGAAACAGGTCTTTGCCTGCATGAAGGCTTATGCCATTGACAGGGAGGATGTGCGCCAGTCCATGAAGGTGATCCAGCAGGTGGCAAAAGAGGTTCAGTCAGGAAGAAATTACCTGATTTTCCCGGAGGGAACCAGAACCAAGAACCCCAATACGGTTCATGAATTTAAAGGTGGAAGCTTTAAAAGTGCCACAAAAGCAAAATGCCCCATTGTACCCATTGCATTAATTGACTCTTACAAATCTTTTGATACCAAGTCCATTGAGCGGATTAAGGTGCAGGTGCATATTTTAAAGCCTATGCTGTATGAAGAGTATAAGGATATGAAAACAGTGGAAATTGCAGCAGAAGTGAAAAGAAGAATTGAAGCTGTTATAGAAGAGTACGAAAATAAATAGAAAAGAGTGTGATGTACAAAAACAGGAAGAATTGTACATCACACTTTTTTAGTTTATTTTGCGAAATTCCAGAGGAGTCACACCGGTCTGCTTGCGAAACATGGCAATAAAATGGCTGGTATCCAGAAATCCTGTTTTCCCTGCAATTTCCTGTACTTCCATTCGCTGATGAAGCATCAGGTATTCTTTTGCTTTGTTAATGCGATAAGTAGTAAGATATTCATAAGTAGAACATCCAAGAAACTTCTGAAACAGTCTGGACAGATACTGTGGTGTAATATAGACCTGGCGGCTCAAGCTCTGAACCGTCAGGTTTTGGTCATAATGGCGTTCAATTTCTCTTATTACAGGAGCTACATAACGTTGGTAAAGAGGTTCTTTCATAAGATCCTGGGTATGAATACCATTGGAAAGGTGCATGAGAATCCTGTAACAGTCCATGGAAATAGAAAGACTGTCCTCTGGATGAGTTTCATAATTTTCTACCATTTGGGAAATAATTGCGCCTAACTGTATCCCCAGTTCTTTTTCCACAAAGATAATCTGACGGTTATCTAAAAGCTGGGAGATGCTGCTTTCTATGGTTCCGGTAAAGGTAATAAAGGTGGTTTGCCAGCTTGTGTCCGAACTGTAGTAAAAATGAGGGATGAAAGGCGCAATCAGCAGTCCTTCATGAGGATTTAAGGTATATTTCTTTCCCTGTACCTTCAGAATACCGCGGCCTTTTTCTGTTTGAAGATAGTGATATTTGGGATAGCCCTTTGGGCGGTTCATCTGATCCTGTATCCAGTTATTTCCAATAGAATCAAAGGTAAATGGCTCCGTTACAGGAGTATTTCTAAAATAAATGGGCATCGTATTCACCTGTTTCAAAATGTTATATTATTTGGCTAAACATATCATACATTTTCAGTTTAATCAATGATAAAATAAGCACAGATGTAAAGAAAGCGGAAAAGATACAGGAGGTTCTTATGAAAACATTTGATTACGAATTAGTAAAAAATCCGGAATATTTCAAAGAAAACTGTGTACAGGCTCATTCCAGCCATAAATATTTTGAATCCATAGAAGCCATGGAGTGCGGGGAAGAACAGTTTCAATATAGTTTGAACGGATTATGGAAGTTTCATTATGCAAAAAATTACAAATCTACCATTACAGGATTTGAGAAGGAAGAGTATAACTGCAGTTCCTGGGATGATATTCGGGTACCGGCGCATATTCAGATGGAGGGGTATGATGTGCCCCAGTATGCAAATGTACAGTATCCCTGGGAAGGAAAAGAAAAACTTTCTCCAGGAGAAATTCCAGAAGAATTTAATCCGGTAGCAAGTTATGTAAAATATTTTGAGGTTCCTGAAACTATGAAGGGAAAACCAGTTTTTATTTCTTTCCAGGGGGCAGAGAGCGGCCTGGTACTTTGGCTCAATGGAGTGTTCATCGGCTATAGTGAGGACAGCTTTACGCCTTCTGAATTTGAACTTACTTCGTATGTGAAAGAGGGGGTAAATAAACTGGCGGTTCAGGTATTTAAATGGACAGGCAGCAGTTGGTGTGAAGACCAGGACTTTTTCCGTTTTTCCGGTATTTATCGTGATGTATATCTGTATACCATTCCAGAAGTTCATGTTCAGGATGTAAGAGTGCGGACATTGTTAGATGATACCTTTACAAATGCAGACTTGGAGCTGGTACTTAAAGCATCCGGGAAAGGAAGTGTGAAATTCACTCTTTCTGATAAAGGTAAGGTTCTCCATACATCAAGAGAAGCTCTGGAGAAAGAAAATACTTTTGTAATTCAGGTAAAGGAGCCCAGATTATGGAGTGCAGAGGAGCCGGTGCTGTATGATTTGCTTATGGAAATTTTTGATAAACAGGGAAATCTGATGGAGGTCATTCCTCAGAAAGTGGGCTTCAGGCGTTTTGAAATGAAGGGGAATATTATGACCCTGAATGGAAAGCGAATTGTTTTTAAAGGGGTAAACCGTCATGAATTTTCTTCCTCTACAGGACGTCAGGTAAGAAGAGAAGATGTGGTAAAGGATATTGTTACTATGAAGCAGAACAATATTAATGCAATTCGTACCTGTCATTACCCGGATGATGTGATGATTTATGATTTATGCGACGAATATGGACTGTATATGATTGCAGAAAACAATCTGGAATCTCATGGTTCCTGGGATCTTGCTGAATTCACAGGAGACTGGTCTGAAATTGTACCTTGCGATAAGAAGGAATGGCTGCCCATGATGCTGGATCGGGTAAATTCTATGTATCAAAGGGACAAAAACCATCCGTCTATTTTAATCTGGTCCTGTGGAAATGAATCCTTTGGGGGGAAGGATATCTATGAGATGTCACAGTTTTACAAAAAAGAAGATCCTACCCGTCTGGTTCATTACGAAGGGGTCTGTCATGATAGAAGATATAATGATACCAGTGACATGGAAAGCCAGATGTATACAACAGTGGAGGATATCAAAAAGTTTCTGGAAAACGACAGAAGTAAACCATTTATTTGCTGTGAGTACACTCATGCCATGGGAAATTCCTGTGGAGCGATGCACAAATACACCGATTTGACAGATACGGAACCTTTGTATCAGGGAGGTTTTATCTGGGACTATATTGATCAGTCTATTGATAAGAAAGACCGTTATGGGGAAGAATTTCAGGCTTATGGGGGAGATTTTGATGATCATCCCTGTGATTATAATTTCAGTGGAAATGGAATTGTTTATGGAAAAGACAGAAATCCTTCTCCGAAAATGCAGGAGGTAAAGTTTAATTACCAGAATATTTCTCCAGAACTGGTATTTACTGATACATGCAGCTATGTGAAAATTAAAAATAAAAACTTGTTTACAAATACAGATCATTACGATTGTCTGGTAACACTTGCAAAAGACGGAAGGATGATAAAACAGGCAGAACTAGAAACACATGTATTGCCTTTATCGGAAGAAGAATATGAATTACCTGTTGAAATGCAGACAAGACCGGGAGAATATACCGTTACTGTTTCCTTCCTTCTGAAAGAAGATACCCTATGGGCAAGGAAGGGGCATGAAGTAGCTTTTGGCCAGGGAGTTTATTCGGTAGATGGTGAGAAAACAGTACACAAGGGAGCATTTCAGGTAATTCAAAGCGCTCACAATATTGGAATCAAAGGCCAGGAGTTTGAAGTGATGTTTTCTTACCTCAATGGAGGGTTGGTTTCTTATCGCTATGGAGGCGTGGAAATGATTAAAATGATTCCAAAGCCTAATTTCTGGAGAACTCCAACTGATAATGACGAAGGAAATCTTATGCCAATGCGTTATGCCCAGTGGAAAATTGCAAGTCTGTACCTGTCACATAAAAAGCCTGGAAAGGGACGGTATCCAGACAGCATTCCTCCAGAGTTAGAGGTAACAGAGGAATATGCGAAGATAACTTATACCTATAATCTGCCCACCACACCCGCAGCTCAGTGTCAGTTGGCTTATCAGGTTTATGGAGATGGATACATTGAAACAACCCTTACCTATAATCCGGTAAAAGAATTAGGAGACATGCCGGAGTTTGGAGTAATGTTTAAGCTGGATGCAGATTATGATTCTGTTACCTGGTATGGAATGGGTCCAGAGGAAACTTATGTAGATCGCTGTAAAGGTGCAAAATTAGGAATCTACAAAAATAAGGTGGCAGATAATATGGCTAAGTACCTCAATCCGCAGGAATGTGGCAATAAAGTAGGCGTGCGCTGGGCTGCTGTTACGGATAAGAAAGGAAGAGGTATGCTCTTTACAGGAGATAAGGTAGAATTTTCTGCTTTACCTTACACGCCCCATGAAATTGAAAATGCAAGACATACCTTTGAACTGCCAAAAGTACACTATACTGTAGTACGCGTTTCA
>ENA-OROR01000254-OROR01000254.1-human-gut-metagenome-genome-assembly--contig:-NODE-254-length-51729-cov-15.642528_pt1 | contig 51729 bp, 48 predicted proteins | sample MGYA00242135_ERZ509060 | MGnify/ENA primary metagenome ERZ509060 (study PRJEB26280, sample SAMEA2338742) | human gut metagenome | biome: human gut; feature: human-associated habitat; material: faeces... | reverse complement strand
ACTGGTTGGCTGCAGTTGCGCCTCCCCATAAAAATCCTTCTTTAAATGCCATAATCTTTTTCCTCCTTTTTTAAACCAAAGAAAGGTTCAATTCGTAGAATACACCCGAATTAAACCTTTATCATATGAAATTAGTTTAAGCAGCTGATAATATCATCTCCTGCTTTCACAGTTCCTGATGCCATTTCTACTACATCTAAATAATCTGCTGTATTTGTAACAATTACAGGTGTAATCATAGAATATCCTTCTGCTTTGATAGCCTCTACATCACAAGTTACAAGAACATCACCTTTTTTAACTTTATCACCTTGTTTTACATGTGCTTCAAAATATTTTCCATCTAATTTAACTGTATCCATTCCCAAGTGAATCAAGATTTCTGCGCCATTATCACTCACTAGTCCAATTGCATGTTTTGTAGGGAATAACGTCATAACGGTTCCATCTACTGGAGATACAACTTTTCCATCTGCAGGATCGATTGCGACCCCATTTCCTAATAAACCTTGAGCAAATGCATCATCTTTTGCTTCTGATAAAGGAAGTACATTTCCATTTATTGGGCTGCAGATAACTTCTCTTCCTTTCACAAGTTTTTCTTCTTTATTTTCGATAACTGCTTCTTTTTTGTCTTTGTATGTTACAAATGCAATGATAAATCCAATAACGATAGCAGCTACCGCAACAATAACAGCTGAAATAATACTTCCACTTCCATTTGCAGGATCAATCATTGCAGGAAGTGCAAATACACCCATTCCACCCATCGTAAACTGAGAAACACCAAGCAATACAGATAAACCGCCGATGACACCTGCGCCAACACAAGTTAAGATAAACTGTTTTCCATTTGGAAGAGTTACCCCATAAATAGCAGGTTCTGTAACACCAAAGATACCAGAAATCCAAGCAGGCAATGCGATTGTTTTTAATTTTTTATTTTTAGATTTTAACCAAATCGCAAATACTGCACCTGTCTGCACAAAAGATGGAAAAGCAACTACTGCCATCAAAGGCTGAGGTTCTCCAGCCATTAACCCCATCATCATTGGTAAAACAACAAGTACATGACATCCTACCATGACAAGCAATTGCCATAAGAAACCAAGTAAAATACCTGCAACGATTGGACTAAATCCATATGCTCCCTGAATAACGTTGTTAATGATCGCACCTACTTCATTTGCTGCAGGACCAATTAAACAAAATCCTACTGGAACACAAACAAATAATACAACGGCAGGAACTACGAATGTTTTTACTACATCCGGTACTACTTTATTTAACCATTTTTCCATTGGTACTGCAATAAATGACATTACCAAAATTGGAAGCATTGTACTTGTATAAGTCGCATTTACGTTAAATCCTAAAACGTTTAGATTTACACCTTGTAATGCTGGATAACAAAGTGCAGCTCCAAGTGTCATACCTAGATATGGATTTCCTCCTAATTTCTTAAATGCGTTAAATCCTAAAATAATAGGGAAGAACCAAAACATTGCATCGGCTGCACCTGCCAAAATCTGTCCAAGACCAGATGCTGCAGGAATAAGACCAGCCATATCTAAAATTATATTTACACCTTTTAAAATACCACTTGCACAAAGAATTCCAATAGATGGCATAAAAATTCCTGAAATGATATCCAATGCAGCTTCAGAGAATTTACGTTTTACTTTTTCTCCACTGCCTTCTCCACCACTAATTCCAGCAACTTCACATACATCTTTGAATACATCTGGAACATGATTTCCAATAACAACCTGATATTGTCCTGCTGTCTGCATAACAGTAACAACACCATCCATGTTTTTCAAAACATCTGTATTTGCTTTCCCTTCATCTTTTAACTGAAAACGTAGACGTGTAACACAATGTGTTAAACTTAACACATTTTCTTTACCTCCGACATTTTTAATAATGTCTTTTGCTAATTGTTCATACTTACCCATGTTAACTCCTCCTATTAGGTAATCAAGTGTGTTTTTGACAAAAGAAAAACCTATCTACAACAAAAAGAATGTAATTTCATCTTTTCTGTTATAAATAGGTTTAGCTTGTACTTAAACAATCACTATCCGTTTTTCACGTTTTTATTATATCAATTATTTTAATTTTGTCAACGCTTTCATGCGTTTTTTTGTTTATAAAATTTTGAAGCCAATACCATTTTAACTTTAACTCAACTTGCAAAGCTAAAAAACACCCTCTTTCACATGGATTCAGGTGTATATTTCCTCAATTCTTTATTCTATTTATTATCTCTATTTATAATCTTCATCATTTCTGCTGTAACTGCATAATCGTTATTATTTCCAATGATGTGATTTGCACTTTCTTTTGCTTTTTCTGCTGCATTTTCCATTGCATAGGAATGTGGAAAACTAGCCAACATTGTGACATCATTGCCACTATCCCCAAATACTGCCACTTCTTCCTTCTTTATTCCAAGCAATTCACTCAAATACAACAAAGCCGTGCCTTTATCCGCTTCTTTTCTTGTTATTTCAATCGACATGCCATCATAAGCAATATGGAACATATCTTTCCCAAACAAATGAAACAATCGCTCTCTAATTATCTTTTCTATGGAATCATCACAGCACATAAAATCAATCTTATAAATCTTATTTGAAGCAATTTCCTCACTACTTGCATTAAAAATATTTTTTGAAAAAAACGTACATGCAATTTCTTCATAATTTATCGCTTGTTTAAATTTATCTGGTATGTTCTCTAGTACATACGCTTCAAAAGATTCTTTATCCTGTTGAACCCATTTATCTCGCATTCCAAGAAATTCCAAAGGATAGTTAGCGAATTCTTCACAAATGGCTTTTGTAACTTCATATGAAAAAGGATAGCTTTTCAAAAGATTATGCTTTTGATCTAATATGATGGCACCATTCATGGAAACGACATACGCAGGCAATCTCCACAAATATTCTTCCATTTCAATTTCACGTAAATTTCTTCCTGTCGCAAAACACATCAAATAATTCTTATCGATCATTTGTTTTAAAGTATTATAAATCTTCTCATCACAACCTGGCTGTTTACTTAACAACAAAGTTCCATCAAGATCTGTCGCAAACAATTTTATCATCATTTATTTCCAGCCTTTATTACAACGTACCCTCTAGGATTTTAGAAATAAAGTTACCTACACCATCATGATTATTATCTTCTGTAATATAATTCGCTGCACTCTTCGTTTTTTCACTACCATTTGCCATAACAACACCCATCGCAGCATTTTTTACCATATCATAATCATTATCCGCATCCCCAAAAACACAAAGTTCATCCAAAGATAAATCATGCATTTTTAATGCTTCTATTAATCCATTTGTTTTTGTAACTCTAGAATCCATGTATTCATATAGAACACTTGCTGTTTTTAAAGAAGCAGATTTGTAATTTTCATTATGGAACGTTTTACTTTTTTCTATTACTTTTTCCATATATCCTTCATCACAAACAATCATCACTTTTGATTTCGGTTCTTTTAAAAATTCTTTAAAATCTACAACCTTATAAGGTACCTTATCAAAATAAGATAGCATTTGAATATATTTATCATCTTTAGGAGCGTATAAAATTCCTTCATAAGGTATCGCAAAATTCAAATCCATTCCTTCATAATGATTTATAATGTCCTGAATCAGTGCTCCATCTAATGGATAATTTGATTTATCGATTCCTAAAATATAATCATAAATTTCTGCACCGCCAGTACCTACGATAATGTCTACTATATTGTTTACTCCCCATGTTTCTAACAAGGTTTTTACACTATCTACATCTCTTCCTGTACATAGACCAAACAAGATTCCCTGTTCTTTTGCTTTTTTTATCATTTCTATCGTAAATGGAGAAACATACCCTTCATCATTCAATAAAGTTCCATCTACATCACACATAATTGCTTTTATCACCATAAGCTATCTTCTCCTCATTTATCGTATTACTTCTTTTAATGTAAAGTGATGATCGTTATATTCATACACAAAAACACAACAGTTCGTAAAACCCTTTTTTAATTCTTCGCTAGGATCTTGTACACCTCGAAGAAAGTTAAAACAAGCACCTCCATGAGAAACCGCCAATACACTTTGATGATCTTCTTTTTCCATGATTTCTGTTAATGTTTTCATCATTCTATCTTTTACATCATCACTGGATTCCCCTCCAAACTGCAAATAGTATGTTTTACACCCTTCAGGATCATCGCAATTCAAACGTTCACTTTCTCCTTCTAATTCTCCATAAAACATTTCTTTTAATCCTTTTAAACGAGTATATTGCATATCGGTAACGATTTCTAAGGTATCACTGCAACGCTCACTTGTAGAACAATAGGCATGGTCAAAAGATATGCCATGTTCTTTAAAATATTCGGATACTTTCTTTGCCTGTTCTTTTCCCTGCTGAGTGAGTGGGGAATCACACCATCCCTGAATCTTTTTCTGTACATTAAACATTGTTTGTGCATGTCTCATCAAATATAAAGTTTTACTCATTCTTTTTACTCCTTACTTCATACACTTCTCCTGGTGCCAGTATTTTTACTCTGTTTGGATTTACAACATGGTCAAGAATATTTTGTGGATTTCCATTAAAGGGCGTCATGTCTGGTGCATCCACGCATCCCCAATGGATACAAATTAAATCACTATTAGGATATGTATTTGCCAATTGTATCGCACCTTTTAACGTAATATGCCAATCATTATCCGCAAAATCAAATAAAATAACATCTGGAGCTGACATATGCAAATGCTCTTCTAAAAGACGTGAATCCCCCGGCAGCCAAATCGTCCCATCTTCTGTTTCCATCCAATAACCGCAATACTCTTCTTTTTTCCATTCTCTATACTGATACTTTTTCACATCATTTTGCCAGTTATGCCATGCTGGTGTTAGTTTGAAAGTTATGTTTCCTATTTGAAACGTATCGTGTATTCCATGTCCAATTCCATTGATTTGCAATTCCTTTTCCATCTGCTGTGCAACATAGTATGGTGCATGAAACTCCTTGCATTTCTCCTTTAGTTTACGACAAGTCACACGACTGAAATGATCATTATCAATATGGGTAACTAAAACAGCATCTAAAAAGGGAACACTTTCTGGAAGCATTGGCATTTCAATTAAAAGCGGCATATCAAACCCCTCCAGCAATGGATCGATCATAACATTGGTACCCTTGCTGTTTATCATAATACCGGCATTTCCCAACCACCTGATTTGTGTACCTTCTATCTTATCAAATGCTTTTTTATCAATCAATTGTGTCTTCCCTGCTACTGCCTGTCCTTTTTCATTTATTTTAAATTTCATATATAGCTACCTCCTGCTTTTCCTTTTAAATTATGAACGTTCATTCTTATATACAACTCTTGCGATATGTATTGTTAAATATAACGTTTCTTCCTGTGATAAATCATATGCATAATTTGTTTTTAAAAATTGTTTGATTTTGAGGCAGCATGCATATGCATTTTTATATTTTATTTTAATTAGATCCAGCAAATCATCACTTTGTTCATCCTGATAACTGCTTTTTGTAATCAAACGATGTGCAAAAAACTTTAAATGTGTTATAAAACGATAAAAATATACGGAATCTTCATCAAAATCTATATGGAAGAAATACTTCACGATATTCAAAATTTCCTGCATGACCTTTGTAACTTCATAAATCGTTTCCAGCTTCTCATCCATTTCTGCATTTACGATATGAAGGGCAATAAAGCCTGCTTCATCCTCATTTAACTGTACATTCAGTTTTTCTTTGATCATTTCCAATCCATGTTTTCCTATTTCAAATTCATCTTTATAAAATTTCTTAATATCCCACAACAATACATTCTTTACGTCTACTCCTTCTTCATGACGCAGAATTGCGGTAGAAATATGATCACATAAAGAGAGATAAATGCTATCATTAAGTTTCTTTCCAAGCTTAAGTTTTACATATTTGATAATATCATCACTGATTTTCATATGTTCCACAGGGATTTCTGCAGCAAGTTCCTGAAATTTAGAAGAAACTTCATCAGATAACGTATAAACCTTGTCTATCAATTCATCCTCAATATGTTCTCCCACTTTTTTCTTAAATGCAATTCCTTTCCCCATGGCAATGATTTCTTTATCATGCTCATTTTTGCTAACAATGACATTATTATTTAAAATTTTGTAAATTTCCATATTCCTTCTCCTATAAATAAAAAACACCTATCTGCAACAAAAAAGAACTCTCTCAATTCTATCTGTGCAAACAGGTTTAGCTTGTACTTAAACAATCACTATCCAACTCTTTTACATTATAACAAGAATCAAATGATTGTCAACGCTTTCAAATGATTTTCTATAAAAAGACTGTAGCTATCCACTACAATCTTCTTTTACATTTTGAAAAGAAACAGAGATTAAAATAAGTTATGATTTTTACTACTCTACAGATTCATTTTCTTGTCCTGCATTTCTCTAAGAACATTATAAATTTTCTTTAGGAAAAAAACGATATCTACCAAGCACAAAACAGCAACAATTAATAGAATGTACATAATCATATAGTTCCTCCTCTCCCTTGCGATTCTGTAAACCATTGCTTTTCTCTAAATAAATACTAGCATATACGATTTGATAAAACAATAACAGTTACAAATGGAAGTGTATATACCTTTTATCAATTATTTTATTCTATTCTATTAGAAGGTATTTTGTTATAATTACATGGTATGGGGTGATGAGTATATGATAAAACTTTTCGCATCTGATTTAGATGGAACTTTACTTAATGAACTTCATGAATCTGATGAAGTTATATTTAATTCAATACAGCAGGTATTAAATAAGAATCTTTATTTTACAATTGCGACTGGAAGAGATTTAAATGGCAGTCTTAGAAATACTGGATTTGAGACTTTACCTATATATAAGATTTGTATGAATGGAGCATTTATCGCTGCACCAAACAAAGAAATTCTCTATAAGAAAGAAATAGACAAAGCTTTTTTGAAAGAAATACTTACACAATTTCCTAATATCCATTTTGATTGTATTTCTATAGATCATACATATGTTCAAGGAACAAAGAAGGAATATATACAGCATTTTTATTCTTCAAACATCTGGAAAAATCTTCATTTCTCAAAGGAAATTTTAGAAGGTTTCATTTCTTCTCATAAATTCGAATGTTCCCTAGAAGAAATATTATCAAAAGATATTTTGAAATTGAATTGTCGTGTACATGATGAAGAAACAAGAATTCGTCTTGATAATTTTTTAGAAAATCATAAGGATTGTGTTACAAATGCACCTTTTGAAAAAGGTGCTTATGAAATCACAGACATTTCTGTAAATAAAGGAAATGCAGTTAAAACTTTAGCTGATTATTTAAATATCAACACAAAAGAAGTTGCTGTTTATGGAGATGGAGGCAATGACTTGGAAATGTTACAAATGTTTGAACACTCTTACGCAACTGAAAATGCGTGTGAAGAAGCTAAGCAATATGCAAAAGAAATTATTGGACACTGTAAAGACCACGCGGTTCCTTTACATATCATAAAAACGTTATCTAACTGTTAAGAAATAAAGAAAAAAATTATTTCCCAGGTAATATTACAAAAACCTCGCAAATCGCGAGGCTTCTTTTCTTTATGGCGCACCCGACAGGGGTCGAACCTGCAACCGTCAGAATCGGAATCTGATACTCTATCCAATTGAGCTACGGGCACTTAACGATAATGATTATACCATAACCCCATGTAAGATTCCACATTCTCATTTAAAATCACTATATGCTATTTATTCTCTTTTTCCAGTTTCAGTAAAAACTCTTTCTTATCCAATCCACCAGCATAACCAACTAACTTATGATTGGTACCAATAACTCTGTGACAAGGTATAAGAATTCCAATCGGATTTTTATTATTTGCCATACCTACCGCTCTGCATGCCCTCTCATTTCCAATTTGTATCGCAATCTCCTTATAAGAGCGTGGTTTCTCCATAAGGAATGCTGCATAACGCTTTCCATACTTTTTTCTGAAATGAAGTTCCTTCCACTTTTAATGGAAGATCAAAAGACTTTCTCTTCCTTTCCTAGTAATGTTTCATTAGCTGGTAAGTCACTCCACCACATAGAATATCTATATTTTATATCTTTTTATTAGAATAATTCACAGTAAATAATGACATTATCATTAGCTCAGTTATTTTTATAATGTACTCCATATGTCATTTATACCATATTAATCAAAGTAATCTTTCTATTTCTTCTAATTGTTGAAAACAAGACAAGCTGCCCCTAATAATCCGCTGTCTTCATTTAATGTGGATTTACGCACCTTTACATATGGCTTTACAACATCATAGACTCTTTCCTTTACCATGGCCTCTATTTCTTCTACAAAACCTTCGATCTTCAAAGCAACCGATCCTCCCAAAATAATAATCTCTGGATCTGTATAGGCTTGAATATTAGCTATAAAATTTGCAAGATAAATTTTTGCATCTTGCATAATTTCTTTTGCCACTTTGTTCCCTTCTTTTGCTAAATCATTTACCTGTCCTGCATGTTCTACTTCCAATCCTCGTTTTTTAGCCTGCTCAATGATTCCTGTTCCACTGGATATAGCTTCAATTCCACCTGGATAAATCATCCCATGACTTGGACCTTTATGTTTCATACAACAATTAGCAACTTCATTTGCAAAGCCATGAGCACCAATAAAAATTTTTTTATTAATAACAAGACCTGCCCCTAATCCTGTTGATACTGTTAAATACTGAACATAGTCATACGCTTTTCCTTCCCCAATGACACTTTCTGCAAGTGCTGCTAAATTTGCATCATTTTCCAAATATACAGGAATATGTATTTTTTCTTCTAACTTTTTACTTATTTCACAATCATGCCATTTCCCATGTAAATTTGGTGTAGTAAGAATTTTTCCTTTGATAAGATCTAATGGTCCTGGACAAGACATTCCTACTCCCACAATATCTGTTTCAAAGGATTGAATTGTTTCCGCTATCTTATCCATTGTATTATCTGGATCATTCACATCCGTTGAAAATTGAATTCTTTTCTTTATTTCATAGTTTTCATTGATTAGGGCTACTCTAGTATTTGTTCCGCCAATATCAATCCCTACTGCGTATTTCATTAATATCCTCCTCACATTTTTTTAGCTGATTCTTAATCGCATCTGTATAACGTTGATAACCATCTTGTGTTAAATGTAATCCATCTAAAAAACAATTTTCTAAAGGAACTCCATTTTCATCTAATAATGAATCAAATACATCTAAAAAAGAAACATAGGAATAAGGAATTATTCTTTTATATTCTTCAAATACCATACGAAGAATATCATTACTCCTTAAACCTTGCTTTTTATATTGGTATCCATGTATTTTTTCTATACAAGGAATACAGCCAATCAAATAGACTTTTGATTCTGGTAAATTCTCATGAATAATTTCTATAAGTTCTTTTACATTCATAGCAATTTGACGTGGGCTTGTCATAGTTGTATTGCCTAAATCATTAGTACCTATCATTATAAATACTTGTTTTGGGCAATATTTTATGACCGCTTCATCAACAAAATGTAAAAGCATATCACTACTAATTCCTACAATCCCACAATTTGCTGCTTCAAAAGAAAAATAGTGATCAATATCCATGTATTTTGTGATTGAATCTCCATAAAAAACAGTACTTACTTTTTTTCTATTATCTATGATTTCAAGCATTCTTTTAAGAATATCTTTACGTATTTGATAAACATCTGTATCATAAATCATTGTTTCTCGCATCTTTATCATCCTTTCAAAAAAAGTGAACATTCCTTTATGGAACGTTCACTTAACTTTATTTCTGATATAACTCAATCAATTCCTGTGCAAGTAATTTTACTGTTTCACATGAAGCCATTTGATCTTCTGCATGCATTAACAGTAATGAAAACTCTGTTTTTTCACCACTTGCCTCTTTCTGAATTAAAGTTGCATGTACATGATGTGCGTCCACGAATATATTTTCTGCTTCTTCCATTAACTGTTTGGCACCCACATAATCATTTGCTTTCGCTTTTTGAATTGCTTCTACATACATGGATTTTGCTGTACCACTGCAAGAAATGATTTGAAAACAAATCTGTTCCATTTCACCCATAAATTATTCTCCTATCATTTTCAATGCTGTTTCCAGCACTTTCTTTCCATTCATCAAACCGTAATCCTGCATATTAATAGTATCTACAGGAATATTTCCTGCTGCAGCTTTTACATTATTTAACTCATAACGAATCTGTGGTCCAATCAAAATACAATCTACACCCGATAAATCTTTTTTTGCTTCAGTTAATGATTTTGCTTCAATTTCAACTTCAAGGTTTTGTTTTTTTGCTTCTTCTTTCATCTTGTTCACTAACATACTTGTTGACATTCCTGCATTACATACTAATAAAATATGTTTCATATTATTTATTCCTCCTGCATTTTACTATTTTCAAGTTCAGCTTGTTTTGCTAATACTTTGTCATTAATTCTAACAAATGGAATATAAATTAAGATACCTAAAATGATGATAACCGCCTGTACAATAACTGCTCTATAATCACCAGCTGTCGCTAAAAATGCTGATAATAAAGGTGGAGTAGTCCAAGGAATCTGTACTACACAAGGATCCATGAATCCAGTTACCGTTGCCATGTAGCTAATAAAGATACCCATAGCTGGTACTAGCACAAATGGAATAATCAAAGAAATGTTATACACAATTGGATAACCAAAGATTACTGGTTCATTGATATTAAAGATACCCGGAGCAATTGCCAATTTTGCAACATTTTTAGTAACTAAACTACGACCAATGATAAATGTAGCAATCAATAAACAGATAGTTGATCCAGAACCACCAATTAAACCAAATGTTGCTACTTGAGATACATTGATAATATTTGGAATTTCCTGTCCTGCATTAAATGCAGCAATATTTTCTGTAATATTGATAATCAAAAGTGGTTCTAAGATAGAGCTATAGATAACTGATTGATGGATACCAAAGAACCATAGCATATTTCCTAATGAATAAAGAATGATACATCCCCATAATCCTGTACTTATATGACGTAAAGGTTCTTGAATAAATGTAGTAATTAAGTTGATTAAATTCATTCCAGTTATATTAAACAACAGTGCTGAAACAATTGCAAATAAACTCATTACAATAATAACAGGAATTAATACATTAAATGAACTTCCTACTGCAGGTGGAATATTATCCCCTAAATTCACTTGTAATTTTTTTATGCTTGATACTTTTACAAAAACCTCCGTTGAAAGTAATCCTATAATGATACCAGCAAACATTGCCCCAGTACCTAAATTAGCAAAAGGCAGAACACCTGCTACATCAACCAAATTTCCATTGACATCTTGAACATTTACAGTATTTGGCATCATAACAACTAAAGTTGCCATAGAAACCAATGCTGCAGATAAAGGATTTTTAAAATCCCTGTTTTGTGCCATATAGTAACCAGCCATTGCCGCAATCAATAAACCTGAAACATTTAATGTTCCATTCGCAATCACTGTTCCCCAATACTGTACATTCGCAAGAGTATCCCCTGAGAAAATCCAAGTAAATACAGTATTATTCAATAATACCGCAAGCCCAGCCAAAATGTATAATGGCATCATTGTTGCGAATGCATCTCGTAATGAACGTAAATGAATTTCGTTTCCTAGTTTCGCAGCAAACATTGTAAATTTATCTACGAATTTTCTTTTATTGTTATCCATAAAATTCCCCTTCCTATTTAATTTCTTCTTCTAAATCATAAAGAAAACCATTATTTTCAGATACTTTTTTATACCAATATCCGCTCTTTTTTATATTACGCTTCTGTGTTTCTAAGTCAATAGATATAAATCCATATCGATTTTTATAAGCATTATTCCATGACCAGCAATCCAAAGCAGTCCATGTATGGTATCCAAAGCAAGAGCTACCTTCTTCAATTGCTTTTGCAAGCCACGCTAAATGCTCTTTATAAAATTCAATTCGATAATCATCTTGAATATTTCCGTTTGTGTCTTTATATTTTTCTTCACCTTCAACACCCATTCCATTTTCACTAATAAACCATGGAATATTTCCATAGTTATCCTGGATATTTTTAGCAATGTCATATAGAGCTCGAGGATAGATTTCCCATCCTCTATATGGATTCATGCGTGCTTCTGGCCATTCATATTCTTCAAAATACTTATCCGGATTCCATGGATTTATATATTTTTCTGGATGCTCTTGTGCCTTTACACGTTTAGGATGATAATAATTAACTCCTAAAAAATCAACCGTATTATGATATATAATTTCCATTTCTTCTTCTGTAGAATCCCAAAGTACATTATCTTTTTCAAGTACTTTCACTAATGTTTCTGGAAATTTACCTTTTACTGCCGGATCTAAAAAAGAACGATTAAAGAAATCATCTGCAAAATGACTTGCATTCAAATCTTCCTCACTATCACTACGTGGATAGGCAGGCGTTAAGTTCAAGATAATACCAATTTGACCTGGAAGATTCATACTTTTATATAAAGCAATTGTCTTAGCACTAGCAAGATTAATGTTATACATAACCTGCACGGCTTCTTTTCCTTTACCTATATATTTTGGATAATGAAACCCATATAAATATCCAGCTTCTGGAATTACCATTGGTTCATTAAAGGTCGTCCAATATTTAATATCTTGTCCAAATTCTTCAAAAGCTACACGTGCGAATTTTACAAACAAATCTACAACATGCTTACTCTCCCATCCGCCATATTTTTGAAGCAGGTGTACAGGTATATCAAAATGATGTAAGTTCATCACTAATTCAATACCTAGTTTTTTTGCTTCAGCAATTACATTCTTATAAAATGTAATACCTTGTGTATCTGGTTCCCCTGTTTCCAAATCTTTAATTAAGCGTGACCATTGAATAGATGTTCTAAAAGAATTAAAGCCAATCTGCTTCAACAATCCAAGATCCTCTTTGTAGTGATGATAAAAATCACTTGCTACTGTAGGACCTACTCCATTAAAAAAATCTTCTGGTTTTGTTCTAAACCAATAATCCATAACATTTTCGTTGGCTTTTTCAAAAGTTCCTTCACTTTGTGGACCACTCGTTGCAGCTCCCCACCAGAAGTTTTTAGGAAAATGAATCTCTTTATTCATTAGCTTTCCTCCTCTACATAAGTAGTATATACCTTTTAATCTTATTTGTCTAGACATATTTATAATAAATATATATATTTATTTTTTAAGTATATATTAATTTGCAAAATATAGTATTTTATGGGATAATATAAAAAACTAATATGCGAAAGGGTGGATATATAAATGAGTACAAAATATAGAGAAATTTATAATATTTTTAAAGAAGAAATAGAAAATGGTACACTGAAACCTAATCAGAAAATTAGTGATGAGTTGACACTCTGTAAAAAATTCAATTGTAGCCGTATGACAATAAAAAAAGCTCTAGACATATTAGTACAGGAAGGGCTACTATTTCGAAAGCGAGGCATTGGTTCTTTTGTAATGAACTCCACTAATACACATCAAAGAATCACTTTATCAGAAAGAGAGCTAACAGGTCTTACAAAATCTGCTAAAAACAGCGTAACATCTAAGATTTTGGATTTTAAACTCATTTTCGCAAATGAAACGATAGCCAATTTCTTAAATATGAAACCTAATGAACCTTTATACTCTATTTATCGTTTAAGATATATCAATAATGATCCATGCGTGTTAGAACAAACATATATGAATCCTGCTTTAATTCCCGGAATAAATGAAGATATATTACACAGTTCTATTTACAACTATATTGAAAAAGATTTAAAACTACGTATTGGTTCCGCAAAAAAAATTACACGAGCATGTATTAGTAACGAAACTGATCACAAATATCTTTTATTAGAAAAAGAGGAACCTGTCCTCGAAATTGAGCAAATTGCATATTTAGACAACGGAATCCCTTTTGAGTATTCTTTTTCAAGACATCGTTATGATAAATTTGAATTTACCACCTATTCCTTACGTATTTAACATAAAATACGTAATTTTCTTATTTGGAAAGTATATAATTACAAACTTTAAGCTTCCATTCTCTATAATTTAGCATCATGGACTTGTTAAGCAAAAGAAATTATAAGTCATTGTAAAGAACACTCCGTTCCTTTACACAACATAAAAACGATATCTAACTTTTAAAAATAAAGAAAAAGTTATTATTTCTTGGTAACATTATAAAAACCTCGCTAATCGCGAGGCTTCTTTTCTTTATGTCGCACCCGTCAGGGATCAAACCTGCAACCGTCAGAATCGGAATCTGATACTCTATCCAATTGAGCTATGGGCACTTAACGATAATGATTATACCATAACCCCATGTAAGATTCCACATTCTCATTTAAAATCACTATATGCTATTTATTCTCTTTTTCCAGTTTCAGTAAAAACTCTTTCTTATCCAATCCACCAGCATAACCAACTAACTTATGATTGGTACCAATAACTCTGTGACAAGGTATAAGAATTCCAATCGGATTTTTATTATTTGCCATACCTACCGCTCTGCATGCCCTCTCATTTCCAATTTGTATCGCAATCTCCTTATAAGAGCGAGTTTCTCCATAAGCAATGCTGCATAACGCTTTCCATACTTTTTTCTGAAATGCAGTTCCTTCCACTTTTAATGGGAGATCAAATACCTTTCGTTTCCCGCTTAAATATTCCTCCAGCTGTTGGATAGCATCCACACACAACTTATCCTTATTTTCTTTTTGTTTTTCAGATACAAAACCACAGCGAACAATCGCAGTTCCATCACTGATTACTTCAATAAGACCAGCTTCACTTTCCACATACCCAACATACATAGGATCATACCCCTAATCTTTCTTCTACCTGTTTTAAGAAATATTGCAGGTATTCTTTATTCATTCGATAATACAAGCGATTTTGTTTCTTTTCAAAAATAACAAAACGTGCATTAATTAAAGCCTGCATATGATAAGAAATCGTAGGTGTAGATAAATGCAGTTTTTCTGCCAGCTGTGCTCCATAAGACGTTTCTTTCCCAAGCAGCTGCAGGATTTCAAACTTGCTGGTATCTCCTAATACTTTTAATCCAAAAAACAATTCTTCTTTGCTAATTTGCTGAATTTCTATAAGTTTATTCACCATGCCCACACCATAACGTATGATGATGTCTTTTGGCTTGCAGTCAATAAACGAAATACTTAAGATCTTTCCAACAGATGGATATATATATTCTCCTTCTGCTTCTATGTGAAAATCAAATTTTGTACATAGATAGGAATACAAATCTTTTCCTTCATATAGTGCAGCGATTTCTTCTTCATAGCGTTTTCCATAATACGCATAGATATCTTTATAATGTTCAAATAGTGGATATAGTTCCTGTATAATTTCACATAAATGTTCAACATACTTTTCCACATTCGTATGAATTTTCCATACATTCCATTTTACTGCATCTGTGTATGGTATATGATCAATTTCATTTAATAACTCTCCATCATGCGAAATTTGTTCTTTCATTTCTAAATGTGTAGATAATAAAACATCTAAAAATGCTTTTGGATTTTCTTTTGCGTTTTTTCGCATGGAAGCCAACTGTTTATCCAGTGTTTCTTCCTTGTAATCACAATACGCATAGCATAACAAAGATGAAAGTGTAAGATCATCTTCTTCCTGCAGAAATTGAAACAAGTATTCATCTTCCTGAAACTTTTCTTTAAATGTTTCGCCCACTTCTTTCATCATCATTAGCAAGCGATCAATCATCGCATATTCTTCTTCGCCTTTCGCATTCTGTCTTAACTTTTCAAAGTTCTTAGGCGCATTGTAGTATTTTTCTATAAATGAGATAACCTCATCTGCCATACAAAAGTGATGCTTATAAACTGCCATATCTATACCCCCTAAATTTCATCCATTTTTTTTATACGAAACATGTAGATAAACAGAAGAATAAATATTATTCCAAACACAAAGAAGATAGGAAGAATATCTGTTATCTTGCTGATAGCACCTACTACAAATGATACCACAGGCATAAATGCACATGCAACAGCGCTAAAAATAGCACTCGCCCTTGCAAGATATTCCTTTTCTACATGCATCATAAAACTGCTGGACGCAAGTACGTTTCCACAACCGGCCGTAATTCCAAGAAGAAAACTGCTACCTAGCAACCCTATCCAAATCCACATCCTATTTTCCACATAAGGTAAAGCTGCAAGTATGATATTATAACCACCTAAAATAACTCCGATGGATAAAAGCATCCATTTATTGGAGATTTTCTCATGAAGATATGGATAAAGGAAGGCACCGATAATTCCTCCACAGGAAATACTAACAGATAATCCAGATAAAAGTATTGCAGATCCATTTAAAGCACCTTGTACATAGGCAGCTTCAAAACTGTTTAAAGGAACCAATCCAACATTTAACAGTGATGCCGTTATCGCAATAATCAATACAACTCGTTTTCTCATCATATAGTGCAGACCTTCCTTCATCTGTATCATTGTGGATTTTATATGCTGCTTAATGGGTACATTATCTGCAACATTGCTTTCTGTAAGATGAATTCGAGAAATCATAAGTGCACAGATAAGAAACGCTAAAAGATCACAAAACAAAGTTCCTTTTACACCAACACCTGCGATGATAACCCCTGCCAAACCAGTTCCAATCAGTTCACATGTTCTGGAAGTTGACTGGTTTAAAGATACACCCTGCTCATACATGTCTTGTGGCAATGTATCCGCAAGAAAACATGTTCCAGCTGGCATACGAAATGCTTCAAATAAATTATTAAGAAAGGTAACAAACAACAAGAATACTGGATTCAACATATCACACATATATAAAAACAATACAAACGTTGTTAAGACAAATCTGGCACTGTCACATAATACAATAATTTTCTTTTTCGATATGCGTTCAATCATTGCACCAGCAAATGGCTGCAGTATAATCGTAGGAAGCATATTTACCCCAAAGACGATTGCTGTATAAAGTGTAGATTTTGTTAAACCATACATCATCCAGCTAAAACCAATCATATCAATGGAATCCCCCAGTCTTCCAATCATTCCCGCTATCAAATTCCATCGATATGCTTTTAACTTCCATACATCACGATACCCTATTTTCATTCTATCACCTCATTTTATGTTTATAAAACATCTTGTTTTATAATTATATTATATAGATATTTCATAAATATACAACAATAAATTTTATTTTTATCTAATATATTATTTGATAAAAATAAAATAAGTACAAATACGAATACAATTACTCTACATTTTATCCCGTAAAATAGATACATCTTTCCCCTGTATAGTGATATAATCCCTTCGTTGCCAATCTCCAACCAGCAGGAAGGAGGTGATTTCCTGTGGAGATACTATTTTCTTTTTTTCCTCTGTCGCAGCAGGCATTGTTACATACTTTATCTGCAAATTTCTAGACAGAAAATAAAGGAAACAATAATAAAAAAGGAGTGTCGCTAGCACTCCTTTTTTATTTCCTGTGGCCTATTTTCTTTTTTGCCTATTCATATTATATGCTAAAAAATATGATTTTACAAGAAATTGGCGGATTTATTTAAAACTTTTATTCCACAGATTTTAGTGATTCTACCATTGCGACATTCTTTAATTTACGATACATAACAAGGTTTACAATACATGCAAATAACATCGTAATAAAGAAAGATACGACAAAGGAAATACCATCAATGTTTCTTCCAAACATGACATTTTCCATTTCCGCAAGTCCCATGATTAGATGATGTAATCCAATACCAAGTAAAAGACCTGCCAAAGCACCAATGATCGTCAAAATAATGTTTTCACGATAAACATAGGCACTAACCTCTTTATCATAAAAGCCTAATACTTTTATCGTCGCAATTTCTCGAATACGTTCTGATATATTGACATTCGTTAAATTATACAATACAACAAATGCCAGTAATCCAGCCGCAATCACAAGAACCACAACAACAAACCCTAAAGAATCAAGTGTATCTTGGAAAGTTTCTGCCATTCCCGAATAAATGGAAACACTACTAACATGATCTTTCCCCATCCATTCCTGTGCCAATTCATTTTCCACTTTTTCATCATTGCTTGCTAATTTTGTATACACAGCATTATTGCTTTGTCTCTCTTTAAATACTTCTTTATAATAAATAGGAGACATGTAGATATAATGTCCTACATAGTTTTCCACAATATCATTAATTTTGACATCATATGAGATACCATCTGCATCTTTTAAAGAAATCACATCCCCTTTTTTTACTCCAAGATTCATTGCCAGTTTTTCACTGATCAATGCCCCATCATCGTCTAATGGTAAAAGTTCTTTACTCCCACGATGACGAAGACTTGTGAAATCTGAAAATTCTGCTATATCCCCAGGAGAAACAACAGTGACTGCACTATCCTCTCCACTATCAGAAGTTATCGTTACCGGTTTTTGTGTGACACCTAAGACTTCTTTAAAACGCGTATCTTCTTTCATACTGTCAATAACATCTTCTTTTTCCAGTATCGTTGCACCATCATCTAAAGTAATAACCGCATCGTATTGAAAGATTTCCTCATACTGTTTGGAAACAATATCAGAAATACTGTCTTGTATACCAAACCCTGCTACCAGCAAAGCACTGCATCCTGCAATACCAATGACAGTCATAAAGAAACGTTTCTTATAACGGAAAATATTTCGGGCAGTTACCTTTTGGGTAAAGCTGAAGGAAGACCATAAAAATGGAATTCTTTCCAAAAAAATCTTCTTTCCTTCTTTTGGTGCTTTTGGCCGCATTAACTGGGAAGGTACTTCCATGAGTTCTTTGTAAACTGCCGCAAAAGCTGCCAGTATTGTTACCCCAATAACAAGCGCACTGGCACCAAACATCAATGTTGGCTGTAATACAAAGGATAATGGGGGAAGATTGTACATTAAATTCCATGCGTTGAAAATAACCAGCGGGAAGATATACATACCTAAAGAACATCCTAAAATAGAACCAGCCACACCTGCAACAAACGCATACACAATATATTTTAGTGCGATTGCTCCTTGACTGTAGCCAAGGGCTTTCATCGTACCAATATTTCCACGCTGTTCATCTACCATACGTGTCATGGTTGTTAAACATACAAGTGCTGCGACAAGAAAGAAGAATAATGGGAATACTTTCGCAATACCATCCATGCGATCTGCTACACTTCCATAATCCATATACGCATACTGTTTATGACGATCCAGTACATACCATTGTGGTTCTGGAAGATTGGATAACTGTGCTTTTGCCTTATCCAGTTTCTGTTTTGCAAGTTCTAACTGTGCTTCTCCCAAGGTTTTTTGACGCAGCAATTCTTTCTGCCCTTCTTGAAGTTTTTGTTTTCCTTCTTTTATCTGTGCTTCCCCAGATGCACTCTGTTCTTTCGCCAAAGCTTCTTTGTCTTTTAATTCCTGCTTGGCATCTGCTAACATGGTCGTTAATTCCTTGCTGTAGTTATCCACATCATCCAGCTGTTTTTGAATTTCCTGCAAAGTTCCTCTCACGGTTGAAATTGAGTCTTCCAATGTTTTTTCCAATTCCTTTGTTGTTTGAATTGTTTCATCACAAACAGCAATTTGCATCTGATACAGTTTCTTTTCTTCTTCACTGCTCGCTGCATCCAGTTTTGCCTGCAACTCTATTTTTCGATTTTCATTATACGAAATAATATCCTCATATACTTTCTTTTGCGCATACAGTTCATCTAATCGTGCATTTGCTGCATCTACTTTGCTTTGAATCTGTACACTTAATTCTTTTTGTTTTGCCTGTACCTGTGTCAATGCACTTTCCAGCATCGCAATCTGTGATTTCGCATTGGCAACTTCCTGCTGTGCGTAAAGCTTGGAAGAATTTAAGGTTGCCTCTGAAACCAAAAGTGTATCTTTGGAAGCATCCAGTTTCGCCTGTGCTTTTGTCATTTCTTCCTCAAAAGTTTTCTTTGACTGCTCGTATTCCTTTTCCCCTTTTTCATATTCTTTTTTTGCAGTATCCTGTATTTCTTTTGTACGAAGTTCTACACGATCATTTCCTAAAGTCTGTAATCGATTTTTTACATTATCCGTTACATCAAAATAGGCATCTTCATAAGAATTATACTTGTCTGCACCACTTACGGTTACTCCAACTTCTGTATAATAATCCATTGTAAATTCATCATCCAGTACAACGATAAAATAATCAATGGTTCCACTACCTATGGTCGTACTTCCTTTTTCATCTGATAAATATACAGGAGAATATACCGTTCCTACAATTTTATACGTATCTGTTTTCAAAGAATCTTTGATATCTTCTTTATTTCCACTGGAAAGCGTAATTGTATCTCCGATATGAAAATCTCCTTCTGTTAACGTCGATTTTTCTACAACACATTCTCCGCTTTTTTCAGGAAATCTTCCTTCCACAAGACGAAGTTTATTCACATCATCTATACTTCCCTGTTTATCTTTAGAAGGCATCCCCATCACTTTCAACGTGTATTGACGGGCATCCTTATTTGTCACGACATCTTTTGTATAAGTAGGATGCACACCTTCGACACCCTCCACTTTACGAATTTCTTCTACATCTTCTTTTGTGAAACCTACGCTAGATACCAGCTGAATATCCTGTGCCTGATAATCATCAAAATATTTATCTGCGGTATATTTCATATCAGGAACGCTTCCTTTTACCCCTGCGAAAAAAGCAACTCCAATCGCAACGATCATCATAATCGAAAAAAAGCGTCCTTTCGATTTTCGTATCTCACGCAATATGTCTTTCCATAATGCAGATTTCATCAATATTCAATCCTTTCCACAGGCATAGGATTTTCATTAATTTCAATACTTTCGATTCTTCCATTTTTTACATGAATAACTTTATCTCCCATTGGCGCAAGTGCCAGATTATGCGTGATCACAATGACCGTTACTTTCTGTTTTCGACAAGTATCCTGCAGCAGTTTTAATACCTGTTTCCCTGTATTATAATCCAAAGCACCGGTTGGCTCATCACATAACAATAACTTAGGATTTTTTGCTAAAGCACGTGCAATGGCAACACGCTGCTGTTCTCCCCCAGACAACTGTGCAGGGAAATTTCTGCTTCTCTCCCTTAAACCAACGGCTTCAATTGTTTGATCAATATCCAGTGGTTCCTTACAAATCTGTGTTGCAAGTTCCACATTTTCTCTTACTGTTAAGTTTTGTACCAGATTATAAAACTGAAAGACAAATCCAATATCGTATCGACGATATGTTGTCAGCTGACGGGAAGTATATCCACTGATTTCTTTTCCATCTACAAAAATATTTCCACTTGTTAGTGAATCCATACCGCCAAGTATATTCAAAATCGTACTTTTCCCAGCACCGCTTGCTCCGGCAATCACAACAAATTCACCCTTATCAATAGAAAAATCCACACCTGCCAGTGCTTCAATTTCTACCTCTCCCATTTTATATACTTTTTTTACATTTCGAAATTCAATATAGGCACTCATATTACACACCTTCATTCTTTCTTTTATTATACTAAAAACCGATATGTTTTTGTTCTTTTCTCCTATAAAAACATAAAATAATTTTTATTACACAAAATCTTCTGATTTTTTAATTTTACATTGTATATGATATAAGCGCTAATTCGTTCCTCGTAGATATACTTCTATTTTTGTCTGTAAAGTATCTACTCCTATTTTAATATCCTCTTTATTTGATACTAAAGTTTCCATATCTCTATCTGCAATTGTCATTACAGATTCATATTCTTTTGATTTCTTTATAGGAATTGCTTCTTCCATGATATTCGTAAAAAATGTAATATATGGTTCTTTACCTACTAATCCATCTTCTTTTAAATAATCAGAGGCTTTTTCTGAGTTTAAGACTTCTTTTATAACAGGAACTCCTTGCGAATATTCTAGCAGTTTTTCCTGTGTATCTTTATTATAACTTAGCAGTTTCATAAATTCCCATGCCAATGCTTTATGGCTAGATGCACTACTCATTCCTATCATTAAAGTATCTAAAGAAGATGTATTTTTTCCTTGTGGACCTGCAGGCATAGGGATGCATTCCCATTCAAAATCCGAATATTTTTTTATTTTCCATGGATATGGCTTATACGTACGATATTCACTAAAACGCATTGGTCGAAAAGCTACTTTTCCATTATCAAAATCATTTTCAACTATTCTTTCTCCAAGACTCAGCATTTCCAGTTTCCTTGTAAATTCTACCGCTTCATACACTTTATTATTGGCAAGTGTTGTATTTTTTCCTTCTTTATCAAAGATCGTCCCTCCATTAGAATACACTGCCTGCTGCCAGGAAAAATCATAAACCCCAAACTGATCTAATTTCCCATCTTTGTTTGTATCTTTTGTTACTTTCTCACAAATATCATAAAACTCATCCCATGTCCAATTCTTTGATGGGATTTTAATATGTTCTTTTTCTAATAATGTTTTATTCACATACATAAGTGTAGGAACACTCTCATAAGGAAGTGCATAAAAGTCATTCTCCTGTTTACAAGTTTCTAAAGCAGGTGAAAAATAATCTTTGATATGAAATGTTTCATCTCTTCTTATATAAGCATTAAGATTTTCTAAAACTCCTACATTCGCAAAAGTCGCAAAATCTTCACTTCGAACCATAAATACATCAGGAAGATTCGATTTTAAAGCCTGCTGACTCATCCACTCTGCATACTCTTCTTTCTGCAATCCACTGACATACTTAACGTTAACATTTGGGTGTTTTTTTTCAAATTCCTGAATCGTTTCATCAATAATACGATAACTATCTGCACTTGGCACATCCCAGTTACTTCCTGAAAACATCCCCAGTGTTAAAGTAATCGTTCTTGTATGGTAATAAAACGCACCAAGCAAGCAGACAGCAATTCCTAAAATAACACTTGCGAATATGAACTTATGTTTTCTTTTCATTCATGCTCATCCTTTTCTTTATGCAAATACCAGATTGCCAATTGTGTACGATCTCGTAAGTTTAATTTTTCCAAAATAACACTTAAATAGTTGCGAATCGTTCCCTCTGTAAACTTTAATTCAAAGGCTATTTCCTTATTAGAAAGCCCTTGTGCGACCTTGCAGATAATTTGCCACTCTGTATTGCTCATAGTAGGCACATCTGTATCTGAGATAAAAGTTTCTTTCAATCCCTGATGATTTGCCATTTTCGAAAAAAACTGTGTTACTTTTCCTGCAACATTTGGATTAAAAATAGCACCGCCTTCCACAACTGTATGAATCGCACTACTTAATTCTTCTAAAGCAACTCCCTTTAACAAATAGCCGCTTGCACCATATTTTAACGCATCAAAAATATAATCGTCATCATCAAAAGTCGTTAAAATAATAATTTTAATTTCTGGATAAACTTCTTTTATAAACTTTGTACACTGCACACCATCCATATCCGGCATACGTATATCCATAAGAATTACATCCGGAGCTTCATCTCTTACTTTTTCAATAACATCTTTACCACTAACAGCAGTAGAGATAATATTAAATTCTTTTTGTGTACTTAAAATAATTTTTAAACTTTCACGAATCAATTCCTGATCATCTGCTATCATAATTTTAATCATTATAAAACTCCTTCTCGAATTGGGATTTCCGCAATAATTACAAATCCATTAGAACCATAAAAACGAATATTTCCCTGTAACAGAGAAACCCTTTCCTGCATATGATGCAATCCAAAATCCGGCTTGATATTTTCACATCCAATACCATCATCCTCAATTATTAATATCAATATGTTTCTTTCCTTCGCAATCGAAATATATATTTCTTTTGCTTTTCCATGACGAACTGCATTTGTCATTCCTTCCTGTATGATTCGATAAATAACTTCTTCCTCATCATTATCAAATACAAGTTTTGGCAAATGACATACAAAATGAATAGATACATCTGTTACTTCATGAAACTCTTGAATCATTTTATCCAATGCTTCCTTCAATGTATAATGTTCCAATGCATCCGGTCTTAGCTTATCTACAGAACGTCGAACATCCTTTAATCCTCTTCTTGCTGTTTCACTTAATAAACGCAATTGTTTTTTCGTTGCTTCAAGATCTATATCACTTGTCACTACACAGGCATCTAACCCAACAGATAAGCCTGTTAATGTGTGACCAAGGGTATCATGAATTTCCCTTGCCAGACGATTCCTCTCTCTTGTTTCCCCCATTTTTTCACGTATATCTGCATATTCTTTCAATTGCTCATTCAAGTTCTTTAACTCATTATTCATTTCAATAAAATGTTTGTTTTCCTTCAATTTATCTTGTACTACAAAAATCATATGTACGATAAAGACAATGATATTCAAAGAAGAAAGCGTAGTTAATGCACTTGATAAGGCTGCACGCATAGAAGCATCATAGACAGAAATATATTCCATGAAAGATAGCATGGAAACATAACGACTCATCACCTCATAATTGCAAATCAAATACAATACAATCATGCAAAGCATATAAATCATTCGATTTACATTAGAAGTCAGATATAATAAAATATCTGCCATCACAAATAATAAAATCGCATTGGTACTAAAGGATAATTCCTCCATAATTATCATACATAAGATAATTTCCGCAGCAAACCAAACACCAAGACGAACGGAGGTAATTTCCTGTTTTCTTCTTATCCACATCATCACAAGTAAGAAAAGAAAAGCTAGAATAGATATAAGCAATACGGAATAAGGATTTTTAGGTAAATGAGAAATTCTGCTTAGAAAAATATAGGCACTATCCATATCACATACAGTTTGTATTGTGATTGCCATTACACTTCCAATAAAAATAATAATGATAAAATTAATGAAGCTCATGAATAAAAATGTGAAATGAAGCTTATCTGTATTAGTAATTTTTGAAAACATAGTTATTCCCATCCTTCCAGAGAATGCTCATGAATATTTTCTTTCGTTATAAGTGTAACTTCTATTTTTTCGCTTTTCGCATACCCTTTTTTATTTAAAATACGATATAAGATTTCTGCAGTTTCTTTTCCCATTGTTTTTGGTGATTGAACAACTGTCCCTTCAATAAATCCATCTTTTATTAAATCTTTCACTTCTGGTGAACCATCAACTCCATATACAAGAACATCTTTTAAACGATTTTGTTCCTGCATAGCTGCTACTGCCCCTAAAATACTTGGATCGTTTAAACCCATGACAACATCAAAAGGAACATTCTTATTTAGGAATTGTTTCATTTTTGGCATAGCGACTTCCAGTTGTCCATTGCATTCTATATTTTCAACAATTCGATAATTAGGATTATCTTTTATTGTATCTACAAACCCCTGTATTCGCTGAAGTGCAGAATATGCTTTACTATGACGAAGAAGTACTATATCTGCATGACTTTTTTTCTTCATCATATCTTTTGCACATTCAACTCCTGCCTGATAATTATCTGAAGTAATACTAAAAGATACGTAATCATTCTCAGGTATATCTGTATCGACTACAAGAATCGGTATACCTGCTTCACTTGCTTTTTTTAAAGAGGAGGTCAAACCATTAAAATCAACTGCTGTTAAAACAATTGCATCTACATCCTGCTCAATAAGATATTCCAATTGCTGCACCTGTCTTTCCAGGCTTAGCTGTGGATCTAAAGAAATTAAAATATCTCCATTCGCATTTACAACACTGCGAATTTCATTGTCTATAATTTGATAAAAAGGATTGTTTAATGTCATATACGTTGCCCCTATTTTTTTAGGTTCTTTATTTCGATATATAAAGTTTTCTTTACTTTCTCTATTAATAACGGTAATGACAGACATTAACAACGTTAAAACCAAGATTCCTGCCAATGTAATATTTATAATCTTTTTTAATTTTGACATGACAATCACACCTTTTTTACACAAGTAATATTATAACATTGATTGTAAAAAAAAGAACAGCTTATAAAAGCTATTCCTTTTTATCCAATTCATTCTTTTGAACCCAGCTATCAAATTTTTCTTCTGTGATTCCATCTTCTCCACTGACAAGCTTACTTGCAATTTCTCCATCCTTAACATAATAAAGTGTTGGAGTTCCTGTCATATCCGTAAATGTTTTTTGAGAAATATCTACTGCTTCCTCACTGCTGTAATCTGGATCCATATCCAGGATCAAATCATTTAAAATTACATGGTGATCTTCTAAATAAGTATCTAACATTGCCATCAAATCTTTACAATGTCCACACCAGCTTTGCGTAAAAACGATAGCAAAAGTCTCTTTATTTTCTAACTTTTTCTGCATCTCATTTACCGTTATCTTCTTTACTTCACCAGCACTTGTATCTCTTTCATAAGATGAGCATCCACCTAATATTAACATCAGCATACAGCTAAATATACATATAAATTTTTTCATGAACATCCTCCTATTCGATATTCTTTATAAAGTATAACAATATCAAAGTAAAATGTAAAATGGAAAGTTTTTGAAAAACTCAAAAGAAAAGAAGAATATTATTTGTGATACCACCCATAATATTCCTCATCTTTTTCTTTTGATATTTCAAACCCGCTATCTTTTGGTTCATACAAATAAAAGACTTCCTTTTCAAATAATTCCTGAAAATCTTCTATTGTAAGTACGTATGCTGCATTTTTGCTTTGTACCTGTATTTTTTCTTTTTTCATACAGTAGAGAACCTTGTTTCCCTTTTGAAAGGAAACAAGAATCTCCTGCTGTTTTAGATATTCCAACGCCAGAGAAAAAGATTGTATCTTTTCCATATTAAGCGTGTTTTAAGAATGCAACATATCCTTTTGTTGCCTCAAAAATATCTGCTTTCGATGCAATTTCCCAAGGTGCATGCATGTTATGTAATGCAATACCACAGTCAATCACCTGCATATCATACTGTGCAAGAATATAGGCAATGGTTCCTCCACCACCCTGATCAACTTTTCCAAGTTCTGCAGTCTGGTATACTACATGTTCTTCATCCATAATTCTTCTAAGTTCTGCAATATATTCCGCATTGGCATCGTTACATCCGCCTTTTCCACGAGAACCAGTATATTTATTAAATACAACTCCTTTTCCCATGAATGCTGTATTTTTCATTTCATTGACAGATGCATAGTTTGGATCATAAGCTGCACTCACATCGCTGCTTAACATTTTTGAATTTTTCAAAGCACGACGTACTTTTAATTCAGAATATTCCTGCATACGATCCATCACTTCTGCCACTGTATTTTCAAAGAATAAAGACTGCATACCAGTAGCACCGATGCTTCCAACTTCTTCTTTATCAACTAATAAGCAAACACTTGTTTTTTCTGTTTCTTCCATTTCCAGTAAAGCAACTAAAGATGTATATGCACAAATACGATCATCATGACCATATCCCATGACCATACTTCTATCTAAACCATAATCTCTTGCTTTTCCTGCAGGAACAACTTCAATTTCCGCAGAAACAAAATCATCTTCTTCTACATCATATTTTTCTTTTAAAATACGTAAGATATTTTTCTTAACTGCATCTTTTTCTTCTCCTTCTACAGGAATACTTCCAACAGTAACGTTTAAATCTTCTCCTTCAATTACTACATTTGCTTTTTTAGAAAGCTGATCTGCAGACAAGTGAACTAATAAATCAGAAATACCTACAACAGGATCATTATCATCTTCACCAATGTTTACATTTACTACAGTTCCATCTTTTTTCGCAAATACACCATGCAGTGCCAATGGAAGAGTTACCCACTGATATTTTTTAATACCTCCATAGTAATGCGTATCTAGTAATGCCAGTTCATTATCTTCATATAATGGATTTTGTTTAATATCCAAACGAGGACTGTCTACATGCGCCCCTAAAATATTCATTCCATTTTCTAATGGCTGTTTCCCAATTAAGAAAAACGCAACTGTTTTCCCCATATTGTTAGCATATACTTTATCACCAGCTTTTAAAGTTTCTCCATTCGCGATAACTTCTTCTAAATCACGATATCCTTTTGCTTTTGCCATTGCAATGCTTTCAATGACGCATTCTCTTTCTGTTTTACAATCAGAAATAAATTTCTTATAGCCTTCACTTAATTCAAATACTTTTTTCATAGTTTCGCTATCATACGTTTTCCATGCATTTTCTCTCATGTTTCTTTTCCTCCATTTCGTATTTATGTATTATAAAGTGTTTTTCAACATCTTATAATCCCAATGTACTTTCCAGCAGTTTTTGAGAAAGTGTCTTATAGTAAGGATCTTTTGAAGAATTAAAAATCTGTATGCTGCCTTGTTTCGTATCATCACAAAGTTCATTTTTTTCAGCTAGAAGCTCTTTTACATGACGAATCGTTCCCGCATTGCCATCTACGATTTGTATTCGATCTCCACATAGTTTTCGAATTGTTTCTTTAAAGAAAATAAAATGGGTACAGCCAAGTACGATACTGTCAATCTCATCCATATCATAATGTGAAAAATACTCACGAAGTGTGTTTTCCACTTTATCCTGCTGATCAAGTTCATCATGTTCCACCAGTTCTACCAGCTCAGGGCAGGGCTGACGATAAATCACATGCTGCTTACTGTAACGCGATAACAGATTTTCAAACTTCTTTTCTTTTAATGTAAAGCGTGTTGCCATTACTAATACATTCTGGTTTTCTTTTCCATCCACTGCTACTTTGACAGCAGGTTCCATCCCTATAATAGGAAGATTAGGATACTCTTCTCTAAGTTCTTTAACACAAGCGCTTGTTGCCGTATTACATGCAATGACAATAGCCTTTACTCCCTGATGAATAAAAAAAGCACAGATTTCTTCACATCGCTTTGTTATTTCTTCTCTGGTTTTTTCCCCATAAGGAGCAAAAGAAGAATCTCCATAATACAGATAATGTTCATGCGGCATAAATCTTTTTAAATCTCTTAAAACACTAATACCACCTAAACCAGAATCAAAAACTCCAATTGCTTTTTCTTTTGCGTTCACAAGATCCTCCTCCTTGTTTCACACGTATGTATTATACCCTTTTTCAAAACTTCTTTCATCATTTTTACACAAGAAAACAAACTTTTTTCATTTAACTACTTATGTTTTCTTACATATAGACACATTTCTTTATTTTCACGTGTATCATCCAATAAAAATGATGCCCATTCTTTATAGTTTTCAATATCTTTTTCACATCTTTTTAATTCTTGATGATAATACTGTATTCTATCTTCTAATCTTTTCTTATCTATTCCATACATTCGTACAAATGCGCTAAGTTCATACATCACAAAACCAATCGCATGTGTTTCGACATGAACACTGGCATATCCCTGCCCAAGTGCATGACAATATGCTTCTAAAACAGGATCATTTGTTTCTTTCGCAATTGCATGTACCTCTAACAATGCTTTTTTAGCTGATTGCATTTTACATTTTCCCTGTGCCCATTTCCAACACAGCTCTCTTGCGGTTTCTACTCTTGTATCTTCTTTGTCTCTATTTTTCACATAGCTTTCCGCATCCTTGCATATACGAAAAATCCACAAAACCAAAGTCCTATGTTTTTGAAGACGAATTTCTTTCAACAACTCTTGTAGACATGCACTTTCTCTTGTAAATAATATTTTATTTTTCTTTTTTAATTTTACCTCTACATCTTTAAACTCCATAAAACACCTCTTGCATATTATAACAGTTCTTTCTTCATGCTTTTCTAAAAAATCATGTTATTTTATTATTTTTGAAATACTCTATTGATTTATATGTTAGTCTATGCTAACATATAGGTACAAAAGTTAGATTAAACTAACTGAAAGGAGATATGATTATGAAAATTGCATACGCATCTAGAACTGGAAACGTTGAATCTATAGTTCAGTCCCTTGGAATTTCTTCCGTATTTATTGAAAATGGAAATGAAACACTGGATACAGACTATGTTTTATTTACCTATACGGATGGATATGGTGATGTTCCAGCTGAAGTGGAGACATTTTTGATATCGAATTCTTCACACCTTAAAGGAGTCATTGTTTCCGGAGATCAAAGTTATGGTGAAGCTTACTGCCTTGCTGGTGATAAAATTGCTGAAACATATGATGTTCCATGTCTATACAAAGTAGAAAATAGTGGAACTGACAGTGATGTAATTGCCATTAAAGAAATTCTTGAGAAATTATAAAATGTCTAAAGATGAGATGGAATTTGAGACATTACTTGCAATGTATTGTGCACCAATGTTAATGTGCAAAAAAATTGCAAATATGTTTCATATTCGAAGCAAACAATTTAACAATTTAAATGAGTTAATAAAGAAATTTAAATGTAAACTCAATAATTTTGGAATTGAACTTTGTTTACTTCAAAAAGAAAATAAAATTATAACTGTTTTTGTCTACAGAAAAAAAGCTTTATTATTACATCTTCAACATTCTAATATCCATTCATTTTTAACACAGTTTGGATATCCATCTGATGGTAATTTAAATCGTTCATTGCATTATTTAAATAAGCGATTGGATGAGCAGAAGGAATACCCGCATGAAATCGGTGTATTTTTAGGTTATCCCTTAGAAGATATAGAAGGATTTATAGAAAACCGTCCATGTAATCTTACTGGATACTGGAAAGTTTATGGCAATCCCGAAAAAGCAAAACAGTTATTTAATCAATATGATTTATGTCGTGATAAATTATTAAATGGCATTTACAACGGTAAAAGAATTGAAAATTTGATAGTATACTAAGCAAAGAACTTATTTAGTTATATTCCTTACAAATCCTTTTAATTCATTCCTCATAAACTTAATCATTTGCTTAGCTATATTTTTTGTATAAAGCCTAAAGAGGCGTTTCAGTCTGTTGATGAAAAAATTAACAGGCTGATTTTTTTATATTATTGTCATATATTAGTTTATCTATAATGTTAAACATCTTATCAAGTTTTATATTTATGATCTATCTTTCTAAATCAATTCTAAGACAATTTGCCATCCCCAGTAGTCTAATTAACTCTATATCAATGAATGGGATTATATCTTATCTAAACCTTTTAATGGTCAACATATAAAAGACTCAAAACTACCTATAAAACAGATAGTATACGCTTCCCCTATAAAGCTCGATGGTTATGCATGATCTTTTGAATCATTGAAATCTGATACAACTAGCACATAAATGAGTCGATAAATTTCTTCATCCTCATTTGATTTAAAATGTTTGTCTTCTTGCAATTTTGTTTAGATATGTTCTCATATTATTTTGTTTTTTCCTTCTGTATCCATATAAAAGCCCTTTTCAAATATCAACAATATCCTTTTCTCTTTTAAGTATCCTAAATAAGATGCTACATTGATTTTTTACACTAAAAAAAGGAGTCTGATAGCATGTTTAGCTATCAGCTCCCAAGTTTGTATTTCAAATCGTTTTGGGTCATATACCACTCTTGAATAAAGATTTATTTCTGCTTATCTAACCATTCTTAAAGCATCTATAAATTTAATTTTTCACTGTTTCTTTAAAATCCTAATCTATGTTACAACCATCAAAAATCTATTTATTTTTTTTACAGCTGCATGAATCAGGACATCCAATACATTTCTTTCCACTTTTCTTTGCTTTATAAATATAAGTGGATGATAATCCTACAATCAACAAAATAATACCTATGATTAGAATATTTGTCATTTTTTATCATCTCCATTCAAAGCATATTCTTTCACAAGATTTTTATCTGTTCTTATACACAAATATACAATCACTGCTACAAAAATAACTACTGCGATTAAACCAGGCAAGAATCCTGCACCAACGGATCCAGTTGTTATAAGTGTTCCAATTTGGTAAACTAAATAACCAACAGTGTAACCCGTACCTAATTGTAATCCAATGCCACCCCAAAGCCATTTTGAGCTTCTCATTTCTGAATTCATAGCACCAATTGCCGCAAAACAAGGAGGAGTATAAAGATTAAACATCAGATATGCAAGGGCTGCGACTTTTGTAATGGCAATAATTCCTGAGATTTCAGCCCCCGTTCCTTCTATCATAGCTAACTCATCAACATTAATTAAATTCTCTAATCCAACAAAGCAAACAGCTAATGTACCTACTACATTTTCTTTTGCGATAAATCCTGTAACTGCTGCTGCCGCTAATTGCCAGCTTAATACCCCAACAATAGGTACTAATAAATAAGCAAATGGTCCTGCGATAGAAGCTAAGATAGAACTATTTGCTGTTTCTGCAACTTGAAAGCTCCAATCAAATGTCTGCATAATCTGTACTGCAGTATTACATAACAAAATAATAGTAGCAGCTTTTACTATATACGCCCATCCACGTGCACACATTGCTTTAAAAGCAAACCATAAAGAAGGCACCTTGTATTCTGGAAGTTCTATAATAAAGAAAGATTTACGACTTTTATAACCTGCAATTTTATTTACTAATAAAGCTCCAAAGAAAATCAACAAAATTCCTGTGAAATACATCAAGAAACTTACCCATCCTGCATCATCAAAGAATGCACCAGCAAACAATGCAATAACTGGTATTTTAGCACCACACGGCATAAAAGGTGTTAACATTGCTGTAGCACGACGTTCTCTTTCGTTTCTAATTGTTCTACTCGCCATAATACCAGGAATAGCACATCCTGTACCAATAACAAAAGGTATTACAGATTTTCCAGAAAGACCAACTTTCTTAAAAATAGGATCTAATACTACTGAAACACGAGACATATATCCGCAATCTTCTAATAATGCAATTAAAAAATACATAATCATAACTAATGGCAGGAATCCAACAACTGCTCCAACACCACCAATAATACCATCTGCTAATAATGCTGTTAACAATGGATTTGCATCAGCTAGAAGCTCACTCACATAAGCCTGGAATGTTTCAATCCAAGCAACAAGACTATCCGCAATAAATGGTCCTACCCAAACTTGCGATATTTCAAAAACAAGATACATGACAACAGCGAAAATTGGAATTCCAATATATTTATTTGTTAATACAGCGTCAATCTTGTCATTTGCGTTTCTTTCCTTTGTCAACACTTTTCTTTGTTCAACTTTTGCTACAAGCTGATTGACATATTCAAAACGTTTACGATCTGCTTCTTCTACTACATGTTTGTCTTTTAAATCTATATTCCCTTCTGTATAAGGAGCTTTTTGTTTTTTTCCATTAGAAGAAATAACAGCATCAATAACAGCTTTCAATCCTTCTGATTCTGTTGAAACAGTTTCCACAACTGGACACCCTAGTTCTTTCGATAATTTTTCTACATGAATTATCGTTTGTTTTTTCTTATTAATATCACTTTTATTTAAAGCTACAACAACTGGAATCTCTAATTCCAAAAGCTGTGTTGTAAAAAATAAACTTCTACTAAGATTGGTTGCATCTACAATATTAATAATTACATCTGGATGTTCATTCTTTACATAAGAACTTGTAATACTTTCCTCTGATGTAAAAGGTGACATCGAATAAGCCCCCGGTAAATCAACTGCAATTAATGTTTCTGTACTGGTATTAAAACTTTTCTTAATAGAATGTTCTTTTCTTTCAACAGTTACACCTGCCCAGTTTCCTACTTTTTCGTTTCTTCCTGTTAAAGCATTAAACATTGTTGTTTTTCCAGAGTTTGGGTTTCCTGTCAATGCTATACGCATAAATTTTCTCCTCCTTCTCAAGCCACTTGGTAATGGTTATGATTGTTAATCATTAGAATCAAATATTAAACATTGATGATACTGGCAAGAGCATTGTCAATATTGTATCGGCTATCCTTTATAGATACCACACAACCACCCTTCAAACGTGAAATGATCGTAATGGGTTCTCCTTCATAGCAGCCTAAAGTAAATAAAAAAGATTTCATTTCTTCATCATCTGTATCAATCGTTTTTATAATGTATTCTTTATCTTCTAATCCATCGACTAACTTCATAATCTTTACCCCCTTTCAACATATATTAGCTTCTACCAATAAAAATTTCAGCAGAATATATGTTAGCTTAATCTAACCAATCATATAGTAAACCTTAGTTAACTTTTAGTCAATACTTTTTGATATTTTTTTAACAAATTAATATAGTATTCTTTAAATTTAGGATTCATAAAAATAACACCACAGATTTTGAATGCATTCTTATTAAATAAAAAAATCCTCATCCAAGCGGAATGAGGACTATTTATAATAATCTAAGTTATTAATATAACATAAACATGTTTTATGCTGTCATCGTATCGGAAAAAACACCTAATTCTTCTTCTGTTTCCATCGCAATCTGTTTATCTAATTTCTTCATTTCATGTGATATAAAACAGAAAACAACGATACCGCTGGTAATATCTGCGATAGGCCCTGCGTATAGTATTCCATCAAGTCCCATAAACATCGGAAGAACAATAAGTAAAGGAATCAGTAAAATCAACTGTCGCATCATCGACAAGATACTAGCCTTTAAAGGTTGTCCAGTAGCCTGGAAATAACTAGTTGCGGTAATCTGGAAACCAGCACAGAAAATACCAAACATATATGTACGCATACATTTTATCGCAAATTCGGTAAAGACTGCATTTTCTTTTCCAAATAAACTTAAGATAACACTTGGAAAACTAACACATAAAATCCATCCGCCAATCGATGTTAATGTCGCAATCAGAGCTGCTCTTTTATATGTAGCTTTAATACGTTTTGGCTGTTTTGCGCCTTTATTAAACCCTAAAATAGGCTGTGCTCCAATTCCTATACCCACACATACAGAAGTAATGATCATGCTTACTTTTAATACAATTCCCATCGCACTTAATGCCACATCTCCACCGGTTGTAGTCATATTCCCATAAATGACCAAGGAGTTATTCATTACAATTTGCATGATGGTTGCGGCTGTCTGTGTAATACAGCTGGAAATACCTAAATTAAAAATAGTTAAACATAATTTTGGTTTTAATTTCATATGTTCTTTTTTTAATCTTAAATTTCCTTTTCTTGTAAAATAATACACAAGAATAACAGCACCTATCACTTGAGATGTAACTGTGGCAATTGCTGCACCTTTTACTCCCCAATGCAAAACAAAAATATAAAATGGATCTAAGACTGTATTTAACACAGCACCTACAAGCATACTATACATTGCTACATTTGGACTTCCATCGGTTCTTGCCATATTGCTTAAACCAATACCAAGAAGATTAAACGTTGTCCCAAACAAAATAATACTTGCATACTGTTTCGAATAAGCCATATTTTGTGGTGTTGCCCCAAATAGATTTAAAATAGGTGTTAAAAATACATATCCAACTACCGTAATAAAGATTCCAATGATAACTAGCATTAAGAATTGATTTCCTAATGTATTCTCTGCTTCATCTTCATCTTTTTCCCCAAGTTTGATAGCTGCATAAGCACTCCCCCCAGCACCAAGCATCGTTCCTACTGCTAAGATAATTGTCATGAGTGGAAATACAACCGTAGTAGCTGCATTTCCCAAATACCCTACGCCCTGTCCTATAAAAATCTGATCGACAATATTATAAAGTGCATTTACCAGCATAGATACCACAGAGGGAATTGCAAACCTCATTAACAATCTTCCTATCGGCTGATATCCAAGTGGATTCTTTGTACGTATCGTTTCACTCATATAAACTTTCCTCCAATCACTTTTGTTTTCCATACTGCTGTGCATTGTGTGCTATTTTTTCTATCAATTTAGAAACAAGAATCTTTTCCTCTTCCTCTAATCCTGCACTTAACATCTCATTCCATTGCTTAATTATTTTCTGAATCTTAAACACAAGAGCTTCTCCCTCTTTTGTTACATACAGCTTCATAAAACGACGATCTCTTTCATCACTTTTACGAAGAATATATCCTTCCTGCTCCAGTTTTTTAACAGCTCGTGCCGTTGTCCCTTTATCATAATGATCAATATGTGCCAATTCTTCCTGACTGATTCCAGGATGTTCATAAATATGTAAGAGAAAAAACTGCTGACCACTTCCTATATGATTTTCTTCAAGGTGTTCATCAAAAAACATATGTCCAAATCGATAAACAATAGAAGCACATTTACTAATCGTTGGCATAGTCCCCTCCTAATAGTTGCATAAACAACTATTATATTATAAGCATCTCTTTTATAATTTGCAATTATTTTTTACAAAATGTGTTTAAGAAGAAAATTATGCATCATACTGTAGACGAGGTGAACGAAAATGAATGTTTCCTATTGGATGAAAAATAAAAAAAATACAATATCTTATCCTGCTTTAGAAAAGGAATGTGATTGTGATGTTTTGATTATTGGTGGAGGTATCAGCGGTATTTCTACAGCCTATTATCTAGCAGAAACTGGCAATGATGTTATTTTGTTAGAAGCCGATTGCATAGGATATGGTGCAAGTGGAAGAAACACTGGAAAAGTATCCGCACAACATGGAATTGTTTATCATGAACTCATAGAAAAACATGGTAAAGAAATGGCACAATTGTATTATGAAAGCCATCAAAAAGCGATTGATGCGATTGAACAATTGGTTGCTACGTACGATATTGATTGTGATTTCAAGCGATGTGACACTCTTTTATATACAGAAGAAAAACAGCAAGTGCCTCTTTATCAGAAAGAATATGAAGCATATGAAACCTTGCATATTCCTTCTTCCTATATAAGTTCTCATCAAGATTATCCACAACTTCAGGCAGGATTACAAATGAAACATCAAGCTGTCTTTGATCCTTATTCTTTTGTGGTACAGTTTTCCAAAGTTGTATCAGAAAAAGGCGTTTCTATTTATGAGCATTCTCCTGTAAGTGAACTTTCTAAAACAGAGGATGGTCTTTATAAGGTAAGTGTAAATGGTACTTTTGTTCATGCCCGCTATGTTATTCTTGCAACACAATATCCTATTGTCGATTATGGAAATTTATATTTTTCCTATATGTACTGTGAACAGCAAACCTTATATACTGCAAAGCAGAAAAAAACAGATCGAATGGTTTCCTTATCTACAGATACATATCCAATTTCTATTGGGAATCATCAAGATAAACATATCATTGCCTGTAAATCCCATCGAAACGGATATGAACCTAACTTTCGATTTCCTTCTTCTTTTCATACTATGATTCCTAATCAGCTGCAAACACCATGGACATCCAGCGACTTTGTAAGCATCGACCACCTTCCTCTTATTGGAAAACTAGAAAAATACAACGATCAATTATTATTTGCCTCCGGTTTTTCAAAATGGGGAAATACAACAGGTATAGTAGCAGGAAAGATTCTTGCTTCTTGTGTACAAAACAAGCCATCTTCTTTACGTATGTTATTTTCTCCTCAACGAAAGAAAGGTACTTTTTCATGGAATTATGTAAAATTAAACTTACAAAATGCTGCTATGTTTTTTAGAAGCAGATGGATTCATATGGACGATGAAATGCCAGAAAAAGAAGAAGGAAAACCTGTATGGATCAATCATCATATTTATGGTGCCTATCGAGATGAAAATAATGAATTATTTATCGTAGATATTACTTGTCCTCATGCTGGCTGTATTGCACAATTCAACAAAGAAGATAAATCCTGGGACTGTCCATGTCATGGCTCTCGATTTACTTATAAAGGAGACATAATAAAAGGACCAGCAACTTGTTCACTATCCTCCATTCATGAAGATAAAAACAAATGTGATCCTCATGTTATACGTTAAAAAGATTTATTCTTCTTTTTTATATGTGCATCATATTATTTACTTAACTCTTCTGCTTTTTTAGAGAATTCTTTCATTTCTTTTTGTAATTGTTCACGAAGTATAGAAAGGTCTACTTTTAACTTTCTGTCTGAAACAACCTGCTTCCCATTTACAAACACATCTTTTACATCGCTGGCATTTGCGCTATAAACAAGAATAGAATACGGGTCATAAACTGGAAACATATGTGCAGATTCTAAAGAGATCAAAACTATATCTGCTTTTTTTCCAACTTCCAAAGAGCCAATCTGTTCATCAATTCTCAATGCTTTTGCACCTTCAATAGTCGCAATTCTCACAATTTCCTTTGCAGGGAATAAAGATCGATCATGATATTTTGTTTTTTGTGCTCCTGCAAACATCCGCATCTGTATGAATAAATCCAACGTATTCCCACTGCTCGCACCATCCGTTCCAAATCCCATAGCAACACCATTTTCCATTATATCCTTTGCAGGTGCAATTCCTTTCCCTGCTTTTAAATTTGATACAGGGCAATGAGAAACCTTAACATCATGTTTCTTCATCAATTGTATATCAGCCTCATTTATATGAATACAATGAACTGCGAGAACATGTTGATTTAAACAAGAAATAGATTCTAACCATTCTATTGGTGTCATATTGTATTTATTTCTGAAATACGTCATTTCATAATCCATTTCTGCCACATGAGTCATCATCAAAGTATCATGTTTTTTAACAATTTCCATCGCTTTTCTAAAAATTTCCTCAGTATTTGTATTTGTCGCATGAGGTGCTAACATAGGAGTAATAAGAGGATGATGCTTCCATTCCTCAATAAATTTTTCTCCTATTTTTAATGCTTCAACTGCATTTTTTGCATCACAGGTTGGCTGATCAATAATCGTTTCTCCTAGAACAGCACGTATTCCCATTTTTTCACAAGCAAGTGCTACTTTATCCATAAAATAATACATGTCAGCAAATGTTGTAATTCCTGATAAAAGCATTTCTCCTGTACCATAACAAGCCCCATAATAAGCTAAATCTTCATTCATACATGCATTTTCCAATGGAAATAGAAAGCGCCGTAAACGATCAGGACAATCATCCTGTAAAGAACGAAAAGGAAGCATAGAAACATGACAATGTGTATTCACCATACCAGGAAGAACAAGACAATTCTTCGCATCAACGATATTATCTATACTATCAAATTCTTTAGGTTTTCCAACATAAAGAATCTTATCATCTTCGATAACAATCTGACCATCTTTGTATTCCTGCATTTTTTCATTCATCGTTAATATCCATGCATTTTTTATTAATGTTCTCATCGTATTTCCTCCACCATTTTGATTATTTTTTGTTTTGTCGTATCTATCATTCCTTTATCACTTATTTTTAATTGTGGTGACACAAGTAAAGATAAAGTAGAAAAAGACATAATCTCATTATCATGTACATAACCTAAATCTTGCATTGCTTTACGAACATTATCAATATCTTCCCCTATTTCTTCAATGGTACGCTCACTTACGATTCCTCCAACTTCTAAAGCTGCAGAAGCAATTATTTTATGTTCCTTAACAACGACATACCCACCTTGCATCTTTATAATTTCTTTTTGTGCCAACACCATATCATCTACATCATTCCCTAATACCATGACATTATGATGATCATGAGCCCACGAAGTTGCGATAGCACCTTTTTTCTTTATTGTATTCCCTACAATACCATGTGAAATATTCCCATTCTTTCCATAACGTTCATACACCGTAAGTAACGCATAATTTTCTAAATCCAAAAATCCATTCGTAACTGGAAGCCATTTTTGTATATGTTTTGTAAATGTTGAATGTGGTTCTATCTCCATAATATTACATAAAGCAGATGTTCCTTTTAAGTTAATTTTAAAATCTTTTTTTTCAGCTTCACGACATTGAATAGATTGATAAAAATGTTCAGGAAATTGTTTCTTTGTTTCCTTTTTTGTTTTTATGACTTTTTTCCCGTTTTTATACACATCAGTAATATGAAACTTATAAATATCATCTAACATTATAAAATCTGCAATTCTTCCCGGTGCTATTGTTCCTCGATCTTCTAAATGCATACGTCTTGCAGGAGTAAAAGTAGCGCAATAAATGGCCATTTCAGGCTTCATTCCCATTTCAATAGCTTTTTGTACCAATGTATTCAAATGTCCGTATCGCAAATGATCTGCCATGACATCATCTGTAACAAAACAAAAATATTCATAAAAATCATGTTCTATTAAAGTCTCCAAAACTTCTTGTGTCATTGATTTTCCTTGAATTTCAAGGAACATTCCATTTGTAATCTTTTCTATAACACTTTCTTTTGTCTGATGTGTATGATCTGCACTAATACCTTTTGATATAAAATTTGATAATTCTCTACCTTTTATTTTAGGACAATGTCCTTCCAATGGCAATATAGGCCTTAATTTTTTACAAATTCCAATGATTTTTGCGCTTAATGATTCTGGTTCATAACATACATCATAGAAATTCATAACCTCTCCCAAGCAAACGATTTTATTATTCATCAGTAATTCTTTTACTTCTTCTATTCCAATCGCACCACCTGTTGTTTCTAAGTTAGAATTTGTAGATGGAACACTAGATGGAATTCCGTAAAAAATATCTAAGAGCGTATCTTGAGATAAAAAGGAGAGTATTCCCTCTCTTCCAAAAACGTTTGCGATCTCATGAGGATCTGCTACAACGCTTGTAGTCCCATGCGCTAAAACCGCATCAGAAAAACGAGAAGGAATACTCATTGAACTTTCTATATGCATATGAATATCCACTAAACCAGGTATCATATACTTTCCTTTACCATCCACGACATATGTATTATCTAACATAATATTTTTTTCAATATGTGTAAATATACCATTTTTTACTGCTACATCTGTATACTCAAAAGACTTTGTAAAAGAATTATATACCTTACAATTTTGAATAATCATATCATAATTCATAAATTTGCCTCAATTAACGATTTAAAATACGATTCCACTGATCTGTCCAATTTGCCAATAAAGGATTTACAAATGTATAATCAATAGCTTTTGCATTCTCTGCAATTTCACCATATGTAAGTTTTTTTGCCTCATCTTCACTCAATTCAACTTTTGCATTTGTTGGACCTTCATTTAATGACTTACTTGTTACTGACTGCAATTCCTGTGAAATTCGCCAATTAATATATTTATAAGCCATGTCCTTGTTTTTTGAATTAGCTACAACATCAATGGTATTGAAATTTGCATAAGTACCACTTTTCGGCACTAGATATACAACATCCTGTGCTGCCTTTTGAATATTTGGTACGGCAAAATCTCCTACAACTGCAGCTTTAATTTCGCCTGCAGCAAACATATTTGCTAAATCAGAAGATTTTGTATACGTTTTTACTACATTAGGTTTAATAGCTTCCAATGCTTTAAATGCAGCTTCACCATTATCCTTTTTAATATCAACTCCAGCATGATCACTTGCAATATGCACCATTGCTGGTCCAAAAGTAGTAGTAATATCAGGAAGGGCAATTGCACCTTTTAATTCTGCTTTCCACAAATCATCCCAAGAAGTGATTTCAAAACCTACAGCTTCTTTATCATAAACAATTCCTACACTTTGAATAACATAAGCAGGACCATAGCCACTTTCAGATTGCATATTTTTAGCTGGGGTAATCAAATCCTTCAAGTTTTCAATTTTAGATGTATCCAGTTTATCAAATAATCCTTCTTCATATCCTTTTGCTGCTGTAGACTGATTTAATTCTATTACATCGATCCCAGATTCTGGATTATTTTCCAATTTTGTAAAACGATCAGCTGAATTTCCCAAATCTGTTACAACATCGCAATTGTATTTTTCCTCAAAAGGTTTAACTACATCATCATTTACAATATCCTCACTTAATTGGAATGTAGAAACTGTAAGTTTACATCCTTCTGTTTTCTCTGATTTAGATGAACAAGCACTAACAGATACTAGAAGAAAACCGCATAATAATAAACCACATAATTTTTTCATATTCTTTTTATCCTCCTTAACCACTAAACTAAAACAATTTTATGAGCAGGTAAATATAAATGCAATATACTTCCTGTTTCATACACTTTATTTCCATTAACTAAAAGTGTACCAAGCTTTGTAGAAACTTCATACTGATAACTTTTTCCAAGGAAAGTATGTACTTGGACAACACCCTCTAAACCATTTTCCAAAGCGGGATCATCTACAATTTCAATATCATCAGGACGAATTGTAATCTTTGCATTTTCCTTTTCGCATCCTTCTTCTACATGAAACTGTTCTCCTTGTGCTACATAGATATTCTTATTTTCACGTACAACATCAATGAAATTTTCAAATCCAATAAAACGTGCAACAAATTCTGTTTTTGGATGTGCATAGATGTTTTCCGGCGTATCATATTGTTCAATAACTCCACCATTCATAACTGCAACGCGGTCAGAAATAGAGAAACATTCCTCCTGATCATGTGTAACAAAAACTGTAGTTATACCTAACTTTTTCTGCAAACGTTTAATTTCCACCCTCATTTGAATACGTAATTTAGCATCTAAATTAGATAATGGTTCATCCAATAAAAGCAGTTTGGGTTCAATAACAAGTGCACGTGCCAAAGCGACACGTTGTCTCTGTCCACCAGACATTTGTTTTGGTAAACGATTAGCATATTCACTTAATCCACAAATTTCCAGCATTTCATCCACTTTTTTTGTTATTTCTGCTTTATCCATTTTTCTCATTTTTAGTCCAAATGCAACATTTTCTCTAACAGTTAAATGTGGAAAAAGTGCATAGCTTTGAAATACGATACCAAAATTACGTTTATGTACAGGTATCTTTGTGAAATTTTCTCCATCTACCAAAAATTCTCCATTTTTTGTATCAATATAACCAGCAATAACACGAAGCGTTGTTGTTTTTCCACATCCGCTGGGTCCTAATAAAGAAACAAGTTCTCCTTCCTGTATTTGCAAGTTCAAACCTTCTAATATGTTTGTTTTACCATCATAACTTACGCATATATTTTTTAAATCAACAAATGACATAACCTTCTCCTTTTACTTGGCAAGGGCAGAAATACCCAATGTTTTTTCTACAATAAACATAATAAAAATTGTTGCCAACATAAGCAGTACAGATACCGCTGATACTGTTGGATCATAATTGTATTCGACATAGCTCATCAAAGATGCTGGTAAAGTCGTAATTCCTGGGCCACTTAAAAACATAGATACCGGTATATTGTTAAATGAATTAATAAATGCTAGTAAAAAACTAGATATGATTCCACTAGAAATATTCGGTAATACCACTTTGAAAAATGCTTTAAATTTATTACATCCAAGGCTCCATGCAACTTCTTCAATAGAATAATCGAATTGTTCCAAAGAGCCACCTACAACGCGAATAATGTAAGGCAGCACAACCAAAAAGTGTCCAAGTAAAAGGCCTTCATAAACAGGAAATTTCAACTTAATAATTACAAATTGAAATAAAGCGTAGCCAACCACAATTCCTGGAACTATCGTTGGTGATAAGAAAAAGCTTTTAATAATCTTTTTCCCTTTGATACTATAACGAGATAGTGCATAAGCAGCAGGAATTCCTACTATCAAAGCTAAAAGTGTTGCAATTAAAGCAATTTCCATACTTAATATAAACGCTTTTTGAAAAGATTCAGAATTGATTGCTTTTATAAACCAGTCAAATGTAAAACCATGAATAGGAAAAGTAATTGTTGGCTCGCTTCCAAAAGCAGTTACTGCAATGATGAGCAATGGAATAAACAAAAATGCAAATACAAATATAGAAATAATACTTAATCCTTTATATCTACGCATTTATTTCACCTCTTTTGTCTAACTGCGCAGCTATTACATTCAACACTTTCATTACCACTAACGTGATAATTATCATTACAGCTGCAATCACTCCTGCACCAACCCAATCATTTAATGTCATAGCTCTTTGATAAATCAGCGTAGCAAGCACAAGAGATTTGTTTCCACCTAGCAATTGTGGCGTTGTATAGGCTGTTAGTGCCCCAGTAAACACAAGTACAGCACCAGTTAAAATTCCTGGAACGCTCATAGGAAGAACCACTTTTATAAAAGCTTTTAGCTTGCTTGCCCCTAGACTCTCTGCAGCTTCCATCATATCATTATCAATATGATCCATAACCCCTACAAGTGTCATAATCATAATAGGCAAAAACAAATAAATTGTTCCTATTAAAACCGAAAACTCTGTATAAAGCATACTAATTGGTTCATCAATTACACCAAGACTCATTAAAAGGTTATTAATTACTCCGTTCTTTCCCAAAATATTAATCCACGCAAATGAACGAACTACAGAATTTGTTAACATTGGAAAAATAGATATTGCGATTAAGATGCCTTTCCATTTAGCACTGCAGCGAGAAATAAAATACGCTGTTGGAACACCAAGCAGAATACAGACAAATGTTGCAATAAGTGCAATACGAATCGTTCTAATCAAAATTTCAATATAATATTCATCCTGAAAAAATGCCGTATAGGCCGATAATGAAAATCCATCTGGAAATATTGTTGGCCATAAAACAGATAGCAAAGGCATCATCAGAAAGAAAATCAACAATACGATTCCTGGAAAAAGAAATACATAAGGAATTCTTTTTTTCATCGTTTTCCTCCTCGTCTTTATATTAGTTTTTAAAGTCATTATTCCTTCTCCTTGTCAAAGCTTTCTTTGAAAAGATAAAAAAGCTTCTATATGATATAGAAGCTAAAAGACATTTCTAATATCATCATAGTCCGATAATTTACGGCTACCGGGTAGAAACTTAACGCACCATATTTGCGCCATATATGACTTATTAAAACCTTTTGTATTATAACAAAAAACAATTTATTTGTACACAAAAATTACATAGTACACCCACAATTTATTATTATAAAGTTTACCTATATTCTTATTTTAATATTGTATTTTCAAGTAATCTTTAAGATAACCTTTTCTTGTAAAACAATAAAGCAAACAATACACCAAACGCTTCCGCAAACGCTACGGTAAACCAAATGGCATCAATGCCAAATAAAGATACAAGTAAAAATAAACCAAGCAGAATAAACACAAAGCCTTTTAAAAATGCCAGTAAGGTTGCCACTTTTCCATATTCAATAGACTGAAAGAAATATAGAAACATCGTAATAAGTGCAGTAAATGGCAAACTCAAAAAATAAAACTGAATCCCTTTTGAAGCATTTTCTATTAAAGCTGCATCATTGTTTGCAAATAAAGCTGCCAGCTCTTTAGAGAAAATAAAACAAAGCAAATACGCAACAATAGAAAATATAAGACTTGTTTGAATCGATATAGAGAAAGCCTCTTTTACTCGTTTTGTATGCATCGCCCCATAATTAGCGGAAATGATAGGCTGAGAGGCCTGCGCAAATCCATTCAACAATCCTTTTCCTACATAGGCAATGTTAGTGATGATGGCATAAGCTGCCAGAAACATAGCATCTGCCTTTTTTAATATTACATAATTAAAAATAACAATGACTGCACCTGCACTTATTTCTAAAATTCCACTTCCAAAGCCATTTGAAAAAATACGTTTCCATATTTTGGTATCAAATATATCTTTTGTCAGATGAATGGTATTTTTCTTACGTATGAAATGAAGGCTCATAATACCAAGAGAGATTACTGGTCCGATTGCTGTCGCAACGGCAGCTCCAAAAATTCCCATATTAAATTGAATAACAAAGACATAATCTAAGAAGATGTTGGAAAAGTTTCCTGCCATGGTAGCTATCATTGCCAGGCGAGGGGCATGATCATTTCTTAAAATCACACTTCCTGCATAATTCACAATAAAAGCCATAGCCATTCCATTTACAGGAATCATATATGCTTTTACAAGTGGTAAAAGCTCTTCGCTGCTGCCAAGCAAATACGCAAAATCATCCACAAATAGATTTCCAAAAAAGGCAATGCATAAGCCAATACTTACCATTCCAAGCGCACCATATGTATAGGCTTTATTTCTTACTTTTGGCTGTTTTTCTCCTTCCGCAACAGACATAACAGTTGCAGCCCCTACACCAAAGGTTAACCCTATCGCAGAATATATGGTATATAAAGGTATCGCAATGTTCATTGCCGCTAAAGCTGTACTTCCAGCACCTTTTGAAACAAAATATACATCCGCTAAACAATACAAAGAATTGCTTGCCATTGCCAATAAGGTTGGAAGTAAATAATGTGCATATAAACTTGATACCTTCTTTTCAAATAAAGCCGTACTATGCATGATAAACCTCCAAAAGATCATGTAATACGTTTCTGCATTCTGTTTCATCTTCTATGGTAAATACACATAAGAAAGAAGTAATACCAAGCTGTTTATATTTTGATATATCTTTATAATTTTTTATTGGTTCTTCACTCAATAAATGCATTCGACAATGGATATCGTTCATCAATGGATAACGATGTCCTTTTATATCTCTTAAGGAATAGCGGGTATTTCCTCTGCATAATGCACAGTTTTGCTTATTGTTATCTTTGATGCATGCATTGACAGGACAATATTCACTCAGCATCAATTCCACATGCCCATATACCTGCAAAGCAAAATTTCCTTTCTGATGGAAATGCTTTTCAAATCCATCACAAAGATTTTTTATACTATTTTCATCATGTTCGATAGACAACGTTACAATATCCAACCCATGAGAAAATGCAAACCCGGCAGAAAGAGAATTCGTTATATTCAAAGAAGTATCTCCTATCCCATGTTTCATATGATGCATACCACCATTTTCCTGAATCATCGTATAGGGTTCATAATCCTCTTTCATAACACGGGCTTCTCTTTTATAAACATGTTCATCGATTTGATGAAGTTGATGATATAAAGCTTCATTTTCCACATAAATATTTGTAATTCCCATTTCTTTACAGACTTCATACTGTTTTTGAGTCGAAACAACTACTAAAAGTTCTTGTCGATTTTGAACAGGCAAACATGTAAACTTAGGTGTCTGTACTCTTCTATTTCCATTTACATTCTTTCGAAGTTCTTCCAGCTTGTTTAAAGCATCTCTTCGCATTCGATTTAATTCACTGATTGGAAAAATCCCCTGTATATCCGTATACAATGTAATATCTTTAAATATAAAGGGAGTATCGTTGGTCTTTCTTAACTGTGTTTGAATTCTATCTGGATCTAATGCTGTTTTTCTTGCCAATTCACAAACACATTCACTTGCAATTTCTACTTTATGTATGCCATCTTCTACTACAAGTAATGGATGCTGCCCAATATGCATAGAAAACTGACCTGTAATTTCCACTTTTCGTTTTCCTTTTTCAAAGCTTTGTCGAAGATTTTCTAACTGTACTACATCGCTTGTTTTCAAGACCTTGCTGCCTTTTTCCACATAAGTATTTACATCCATCTGAATCCTGTCATTTGCATAGGCTTTGTTAACCAGCAAGCCATTTTTATAAATTCGGTTTGCACAAAAACCTGCATCTTCCTTCTTACTAAGAATGCGAATTCCATCTCCCTGTGCTAAATCGTGATGTAAACGAATCGTCATTTTTCCTTTATGTACATTTTCCACAATACCAATTTCTATTCCTATATGATTTGGTCTTACAGGATTCATTAATGCACTTCCCATCTGATGAAACAGATGTCCTTTTGTAAAGCCTCGATGGAAAATCTTTTGCATTTCTTCCTTCATTTCTTTATCTACATGAAACTCTTTTTTTTCATAATAGGCATCAATCGCTTTACGATACAAAGAAGTCATTAGAGCTACATATTCTGGTCGCTTCATTCTTCCTTCAATCTTAAAGGAAGCAATTCCCGCTTCAATCAGTCTTGGGACTTCCTCTAATGTATTTAAATCTTTACAGGAAAGAAGATAGCTGCCTTTTGTAGAAACATCTTTTCGAATTCCATTTTCTTCTTTTTCCAAGGTATACTGCATACGACAGTTTTGTGCACATTCTCCTTGATTCCCACTTCTTTGCAAAGTCTGTGAACTCATCAAACACTGTCCAGAATAAGAAACACACAGTGCTCCCTGTACAAACACTTCCAAATCCAATCCTAATTTTGCATATTCCCTTATTTCTTCAATTGTTGTTTCTCTAGGAACGACTACACGACTAGCCCCTTCTTCTTTCATCATTAAAATACCATCATGATTATGGATGTGCATCTGCGTAGAAGCATGAAGTTCCATATCTGGAAGCAACTCTTTCAACAACACAAAAGCTCCCATGTCCTGAACAATCAAAGCATCTACATCGGCCTCCTGCAGTTTTATCGCATATTCTTTAAAAGTCTCTAACTCTTCCTCATATAAAAGTGTATTTACAGTTACAAATACACGTACTCCATATATATGTGCATAAGCGACCGCTTTTTTTAGCTCTTCTTCATCAAAATTATTCGCAAATGCTCTTGCCCCAAACATCATTCCACCTAAGTACACGGCATCACAGCCATTTTGTACTGCGGAGCGCAAAGCATCAAAAGAACCTGCCGGAGATAAAAGTTCTACTTTTTTCATACTCTTGCCTTCCTTTCTTTCTGCATATGATAAAATGCACGCATAAGTGTTGATACAAGTAAGATTCCTAAAACAAGTACCCCTGCGATGCTAATCGTATTTAATCCTATTGCCAATGCCTTATCGATATTTCCTGCAATAGCCTGCTGCATTGTTCGATACATACCTCCACCAGGTACCAAAGGAATTAAGGCACAAATAATAAACGTTGTAACTGGTGTTTTACAAACACGAGCTAAAATTTCAGAATACAGCGAGAAGACAACAGATCCTGAAAACATAGCAATCATTTCACTGCCTCCAAGAAATAGCACAAGTTTATAAACCATTCCACCAATAGCTCCACCAATTCCAGCAAGAATCAAGTTTTTTCCTTTAATATTAAATAAAATACCAAAACCAAGACTTGCCAGAAAACTGCTAAATAAACCACTAAACATTATCTGCAGCATATCACATACCTCCAAGTCTTAACGAAATACTTAACACAAAGCCAACTCCTACCGCAATCGCAATCGCAACTAAAATAGCTTCTGTTGCACGAGCAACCCCAGATAAATAATCGCCTGCTACAGTATCACGTACTGCATTTGTAATCGCAAGACCAGGCACAAGCAACATAATACTGGAAATGATCATAATATCCATATCTGTATCTTGAAAACATAAATGAAGAAAAACAGCAATAAATGCCGCAACACCTGCAGAAACAGCATTCACAAAAAAAGAATTCAGTTGTATTTTCTCTAGGCACCAGCAAACACATTTAATGAAAATTCCAATAATAAAGGCACAAATAGCTTCTTTCCATGTGCCATCAAAAAAAATAGCAAATCCTGCTGCCCCAATCGCTCCAAATAACATTGTCACTAGAAAAGAATAACGAGTTTGTTTCCTTATTTCATCAAGCTCTGTTTCCAATTCCTCTAAAGTATAAGGTGTAACACTTGCCTTGCGAGATAATGCATTAATTTTATCAATGCAATTTAAATCAACACTTCGACTATGCACCCTCATGATCTTCGTAAAAGTTTGATCATTTACTGTTATAGAAAACATGATACCAGTAGGAGTAACAAAACTATCTGCATCTTGAACTTCTACAAAGCTCTTGCATAAACGAACCATTGTTTCTTCTACTCGATATATTTCTGCACCACTTTGAATAAGCAGTTTCCCTGCAAAGCCAACCGTATTTAACAGTCTATTTGTATCCATAACAGCACCCCTTTATTTCCTTTATACAGTATAACGGACAGCCTAAAAAAAAGAAACTCTTTTTTATTAAATAGATAATGTTTAAAGAAGAAAATCATGGAAAGAACATGTTTTATGATATACTTAATAGTAGTTAGAAATACAAGGAGATCGTATATGACAAAAATTAATTATGGAGAAGTTATGCAGAATTTTCGAGAAGAAATCGAAGCTCTGTCAAAAAAAGATAAAAAGGAAATTGAACAAAAAGATTTTCCTCATCTTCTTTCTGCTTTACCATGCCTACTAGCAAATTATCCAGTCTTTTCTAATAAAATAGAGCGAGAAGATTTAGAGAAGTATGTTCATGAACGTTTTGGAATTCACGATGAAAAAAGTGCGGTAGAAAATATTCACAGCTTTGTCTTCAACAACACCCAGGCACAGTTTGAATATTGTCTGAAATATTGGCAAGGGCAAGCAAAAAATCTAGATGATGCGGATGAGAAAACCAAAGACTTCTTTAAAAAATGCCAGGCATTCGCAAAAGAACTATATCCAGAAGTATTAGATAGAGGGTTTTGTGGCTTTGATTTTGGAGAAGCTATTCGCATGGCAAAAGAATGTTATAGTGTTGGGTATTTAAGTGAAGAGGGATATCATTTTATGCTTAATGATATTGCAAATCGTGCTTTTTACACATTTGATAGCTGGGAAGATTATGCTTTAAGTTATGTATGTGGAGGAACTTATTATTTATATTGTAAATCTGGAGGAAATGAAGAGTTTGCGAAAAAAATGTGTGAAACACTTATGGGTGGCATACGTGAACTTTATAAAGAAAATGGTCTATGGGCAGAAAGTGCATGGCCAAAAGGTAAACGTTATTTTCGATTTTTAAAAGATGTTAAAAAAGTGATTGAAAGCAAGGAAGCAGGCCTTGTAAGTGATCGTATTAGTATTGATGGAGGAAACATTAACTATATGGTTCGTATCCAGCCAGTAGAAGGAACAACAGATAGTGGATGGCAATTCTTCCATGGAGATGAATCAAAAGAATATTTAGAAAATGTATCAAATACACAATTATTTCAATTAAATGTTATATGCAATATGGATTCATCCATCATTCCTTTACTGGATTCCCCAGTAGGAACCGCTTATAGAAGAACAAAAGATGGTACATTTGTAAAAGTTGAAGTTAAAAAGGTGCTCCAAAAATAGTTGGGGTTAGCTGAATTTGATCTTCGAGATTACTTGGGGGCGGCATATACCCTATTTCGTTGAGAGGGTCTAAAGGGCTCATCACCTGTCCTAGGTGGTGGGCTCCTTTTTTTCGACCATCTTTACGCTTTTGTCTTTCTCGTCGATCGCAAATTCTATGCCTTTTTCAAGGACCAACATGCATCGGTTACGGAATCGTTCCCAATTGGTATATCCGTTGGCTGCCTTGGTAATCAGCTTGACGGTTCCGTTGAGTCGTTCCATCAGTGCGTTGTTGAGCCTTTTATATCCGACAGTGATTTGTCCTGTCTTTCTCGAGAGCTTGTATTCGGTTTTGGCTATGTAGAAAGAATTGATGATCTCGGTTTGCCAGTTGGCTAATGTGTAACTAAACTTGACCATTTCTTCTACATTGCTTTCTCTGAAATCGGTAATGACTTTTTTCAAAGCAGCAGGTGCCGTTTCAAGTGTGTTCGAGACATAGAAATCCGTAAGTTCATCCTTTAATTCCCAGGCCGTGTTTATATCCGGATGAATAGATACAAGCGCATTGGCATAATCGTATGGGTTCATATATCGTTTTAGAACCTTATTATATTCTTTTGGTCTTAAAATATCGAAAAGTGGTTTTCCATCGGCGCCTTTAGATCTTGTAAAGTGCTTGAACAGGAGTCC